>Ga0209347_1001622_pt1 | contig 34821 bp, 40 predicted proteins | sample AutmiccommuBRH23_FD_187382 | JGI IMG/M metagenome (GOLD analysis project Ga0209347, IMG submission 187382) | Deep subsurface microbial communities from Mt. Terri, Switzerland - Autotrophic microbial communities BRH/23 (SPAdes) (version 2) | ecosystem: Environmental > Aquatic > Deep subsurface >...
TCGAACCCGCCGCCTGACCCCCCAAAAACGACCCGAGACACCCGGCTCCGCAAGCTCCGCCGGGTCGCTTCGCCTGCCCACTCACCCTGGGCAATTTTCCGGTCAGCAGGGGAATCCCGAGTGAGGGTCTGCCGGAATGCCGTTTCGGCGGGGTGGTCAGGCGGCGGGGTGGTCAGAGGGTCAGCAGCATCCTGGTGTTGCCGAGGATGTTCGGCTTGACGAAGGACAGGTCGAGGAACTCCGCGACACCGGTGTCGTACGAACGGCGCATCTCCTCGTAGACCTCGGCGGTGACCGGGGTGCCCTCGATCTCCTTGAAACCGTGGGCGCCGAAGAAGTCGACCTCGAAGGTGAGCACGAAGATGCGCTGCAGGCGCAGGTCGGTGGCGACGGCGAGCAACCGCTCCACGATGGCGTGGCCGACGCCGCGGCCGCGCACCTTGGGATGCACCGCCACCGTGCGCACCTCGCCGAGATCCGACCACAGCACGTGCAGCGCCCCACACCCGATCAGCTCGCCCTCCAGTTCGGCGACCCAGAACTCCTGCACCGATTCGTAGAGGTTGACCAGGTTCTTCTCCAGCAGGATCTTGCCGGCGTAGATGTCGACGAGCGACTTGATGGCGGGGACGTCGGAGGTCCTGGCGCGCCGGACGACGAGCGGGCCGACGCACTCCTCCGGGGCTGCGGTCACACACGGAAGAGTATCGGTTCCGGCAACCAGTATTCTGTGGCGGTGCCGGGCCAACCACATACCGATCCTGTGGTCCCTCGCGCTCGGGTGGCGAATCTCGCCAATGCCCTCACCGGTATCCGGTTCGTGTTGGTCCCGGTGTTCCTCGTCGTCCTGTTCGTCGGCGATGGCCACGAAACATATTGGCGGGTGGTCGCATTCCTCGTTTTTGCGGTCGCGGTCATCACCGATCACCTCGACGGGGCACTGGCCCGCAGCTACGGCATGGTGACCGAGTTCGGCACCCTTGCCGACCCGATCGCCGACAAGGCCCTCATCGGCGCCGCGCTCATCGGGCTGTCGCTCCTCGGTGACCTGCCGTGGTGGGTGACGGTGGTGATCCTGATCCGCGAGGTCGGTGTGACGGTGTTGCGGCTGGCGGTGATGCGTCGCGGCATCATCCCGGCCAGCCGCGGCGGCAAGCTGAAGACTCTGGTCCAGGCCGTCGCGATCGGCTTGTTCGTGCTGCCCCTGTCCGACGGCTGGCTGACGGGCGCCTGGGTGATCATGCTGGTCGCGGTGCTGCTGACGGTGACCACCGGCGTGGATTACTTCGTGTCGGCGTTCCGGGACTCCCGTGGACGACCCGCTCGTCAGTGACGACGCTCGCGCGCTGGTCGCCGACCTGACCGTGCGCGGGCAGACCGTCGCCACCGCCGAATCGCTGACCGCAGGCCTGCTGGCCGCCACGCTGGCCGGGGTGCCGGGCGCCAGCGTCGTGCTGCGCGGCGGGCTGGTGACCTACACGCCTGAGACCAAGATCGCGCTGGCCGGCGTGGCACCCGAACTGCTCGACGACGTCGGCCCGGTCGCCGAGCCCACCGCGCGGGCGCTGGCCGTCGGCGCGAGGCAGAGATGCGGCGCGACGTGGGGCGTCGGGCTGACCGGGGTGGCGGGTCCCGAGCCCCACGGCGGGCATCCCGTCGGCACCGTGTTCCTCGGCGTGGCCGGACCGGTGGACACCGACGTGGTTCGGCTGGCGCTCGAGGGGACGCGCTGGGACATCCGGGTGTCGGCGGTGCACGCGGCGATCACCGGATTGCGCCGGTTCATCGGGCAGCACTGAGCGCGCCGGGCCGCGCCGCAGTATTGCGCGGCGTATTCGGGAACCAACCCGAGGACACCGAGCGTTGGGCTAGATAGCCACCCAGGACGCCAAGCCAACAAGGAGAGCGCGATGACGGCATTGCTGCGCGAGGTGATCGGCGACGTGCTGCGTCGCGCCCGTGTCGAGCAGGGACGCACCCTGCGTGAAGTGTCCGACTCCGCGCGGGTCAGTCTGGGGTACCTCTCCGAGGTGGAGCGCGGCCGCAAGGAAGCGTCCAGCGAGTTGCTCAGCGCCATCTGTGGCGCCCTCGACGTCCCGCTGTCGCGGGTGCTGTCGGAGGCCGGTGACGACCTGGCGCTCGAAGAGGCCCGCGGCGTGGTCACGAAGACCTCCGAGCCGGCAGGCGCCGGCCGCATCGACGTCACCACCAAGGTGGTCATCCCACAGGTCGTGTCGATGGCGGTCGCCTGACCCCGGCCCGCCGGTTCGGTCGCGCAAGAGACCAGCAGGGGTGTGGTGATCTGCGAGGAACCGATAAGTTGGGTCAAGGCACTTCAGGCACAGCTGGGGCTGTCCGAGACACATCCGAACACGAAGGCGGAGCGAACCGATGGCCAATCCGTTCACCAAGGCGTGGAAATACCTCATGGCGCTGTTCAGCTCGAAGGTCGACGAGTACGCCGACCCCAAGGTGCAGATCCAGCAGGCGATCGAAGAGGCCCAGCGCCAGCACCAGGCTCTGACCCAGCAGGCCGCGCAGGTGATCGGCAATCAGCGTCAGCTGGAGATGCGCCTGAACCGTCAACTCGCCGACATCGAGAAGCTGCAGGTCAACGTGCGCCAGGCGCTGACGCTGGCGGATCAGGCCGTCGCCGCCGGTGATGCCGCGAAGGCCACCGAGTACAACAACGCCGCCGAGGCGTTCGCCGCGCAGCTGGTGACCGCCGAGCAGAGCGTCGAGGACCTCAAGGGTCTGCACGATCAGGCGCTGCAGGCCGCCGGTCAGGCCAAGAAGGCTGTCGAGCAGAACGCGATGATGCTCCAGCAGAAGATCGCCGAGCGCACCAAGCTGCTCAGCCAGCTCGAGCAGGCGAAGATGCAGGAGCAGGTCAGCTCGTCGTTGCGGTCGATGAGTGAGTTGGCCGCGCCGGGCACCACCCCGAGCCTCGAAGAGGTGCGGCAGAAGATCGAGCGTCGCTACGCCAACGCCATGGGCGAGGCCGAGTTGGCGCAGAACTCGGTCCAGGGCCGGATGCTCGAGGTACAGCAGGCCAGCGTCCAGATGGCCGGCCATTCGCGGCTCGAGCAGATCCGGGCGTCGATGCGCGGCGAGCAGCTGCCCGCCGGTGGTCAAGCCAGCCCGGCCTCGGCCGCCCAGACGCCGGCGACGCCGGCCGCCAACCCGACACCGGAAAACCCGCTGTCGCAGTAACTTTGGAGAATGCAGGGGTGTGTCGGTGAGTGCACGGACCAGCAGGCCTGAGGCCTGGCGTTCGATGGCGCAACGCGGGGTCGACACCGCCGCGGAGTGGTCGGACATGCTGGCCGCGAAACTCAACGCCGCCGCCGACCCGCGGGCGAAGCTGTTACGCAAGCGGCGCTGGGCGCTGCGCCTCGGGGTGTTCTTCACCGTTTCGGCCGTCTTCTGGGTGGGTGTGACCGCACTGCTGGCATCGTGGAGCACCCCGGTCTGGGCGCTGTTCATCCCGTCGCCGATCGCCGTGGGCGCGGCGTTCCTCGCGACGCTGTCATTCCTGCGCTATCGCTGGCTACGTGGTGAGCCCCTGCCGCCGCAGCGGTCGAGGGCGGCGCGGCGGTTGCCGCCGTGGGGATCGGCCGCCCGGCAGCCCATGGCCGCGCTGGCAGCCTCCGAACGCGGACTGACCTCTCTGCTGGGGGTCATGGAGCGAGGCCGGATGCTGCCCGCCGAGGAACTGCGGGAACTGCGGGTCGCGGCCGAACTGACGGTGGCGACGATGGCCGCCACCGCCACCGAGGTGGTGTCGATGGAGCGCGCCATCAACGCGGCTCCGCAATCGCGCGCCCACCTCGCTCCGACGATCGCCGCTTTCAGGACACAACTCGACCGTGGTGCCCACCAGTACAACGAGATGGTCTCTGCTGCGGCGCAATTGGTTTCGGCCGCGAACTCGGGGACGATGTCGAGTTCGCCGATGTCGCAGCGGCGCTACCGCGATGAACTCGTGATGGCCACCGACCGGTTGACGGGCTGGGCGCAGGCGTTCGACGAACTGGGCCGGCTCAAAGGGGCCTGAAGCCTCCCAGAGGCTGCCCGGGGTCAGAATGTCGGGCGCAGCGACGGGAACGCCGCCGCGGCCACGGCCCGCAGCGGAGCCTTCACCAGCGCGTCGAAGAAGTCGAAGTAGTCGCGCCACAGCACGACCTTGCCGTCGCGGACCTCGAACGTGCCGCACACCCAGAACTGCAGCCGCAGCGGCCCGATGATCAGCGCGTCGGTGCGTTCGGTGAGCACCACGTCGCCGTTGGACGCGATGCGGTGGAACTTGACGGCGAAACCTGCCCTGCCCTGCCCGCTGCGCAACAACTTCATCACCCGGTCCCGTCCGCGGATCGACGGCAACCCGACGTTCTGCCAGATCAGCTCCGGCGCCGCCAGTGACTCCACGGTGTCGAAATCCTCGTCGGCCAGGGCGAACAGGAACGTCTGCACCGTGTGCGCGTTGGCGCCTGTCGTCGTGAACACCGTCGGCTGCAGCGAATCCGGGGCCTTGTCAGTCATCGCTCGAGCCTAACGGCGGATGCTGTGGCAGGGTAGCCCGCATGCGCGTCGCCGTGGTCGCCGGACCCGACCCCGGACACGCCTTCCCGGCCATCGCGCTGTGCCTGCGATTCCTGGCCGCCGGCGACACCCCGACCCTGCTGACCGGCAGGAAATGGCTCGATGTGGCGCGCGCCGAAGGCGTCGGCGCGGTCGAACTCGACGGACTCGATCCGACGGAGGTCGACGACGACGCCGACGCCGGGGCGAAGATCCACCAGCGCGCCGCGCGGATGGCGGTGCTGAACAAGCAGCGGATCGGTGATCTGGCGCTCGATCTGGTGATCTCCGATTCGATCACCACCTGCGGTGGACTGGCCGCCGATCTGCTCGGCGTTCCATGGATCGAGCTGAACACCCATCCGCTCTATCGTCCGTCGAAGGGGCTGCCGCCGATAGGCAGCGGGCTCGCCCCCGGGACCGGGCTGCGCGGCCGGCTGCGCGACACCGTCCTGCGGGCTCTCAGCGCCCGCTCGTGGCGCGAGGGTCTGCGCCAGCGGTCCGAGGTGCGCGTCGGGATCGGCCTGCCCGCCGAGGATCCCGGGCCGCGCCGACGACTGATCGCGACGCTGCCCGCCCTCGAGGTGCCGCGGCCGGACTGGCCCGAGGAGGCCGTGGTTGTGGGGCCGCTGCATTTCGAGCCGACCAAGTCGGTATTGGCGCTGCCACCCGGCGACGGCCCCGTCGTGGTGGTCGCCCCGTCGACGGCGAACACCGGCGCCGAAGGGCTCACCGAGATGGCCCTGCAGACACTCGTCCCCGGCGAGGTCCTCCCGGACGGTTCGCGGGTGGCGGTGTCGCGGTTGGAGGGGCCCGACGGGCCGATCCCGCCCTGGGCGGTGGTGGGCCTCGGGCGCCAGGACGAACTACTGTCCGGCGCGGATCTGCTGATCTGCGGTGGCGGGCACGGAACCGTCGCCAAGGCACTGCTGGCCGGTGTGCCCATGGTGATCGTCCCCGGCGGTGGCGACCAGTGGGAGATCGCCAATCGTGTTGTGCGCCAGGGCAGTGCGCAGCTGATCCGGCCGCTGACCGCGGTGGCGCTGGCCGCGGCGACGCGGGAAGTGCTCGGATCCCCCCGCTACCGGGAGGCTGCGCGGCGGGCCGGTGCCGGCGCCGGGACGGTGGCAGATCCGGTACGAGTGTGCCATGAAGCGCTCGGTGCGTGGGCGTAAGTTGGGCCCGTGCGGCTCACCGAATTCTCTGAGCTCGTCGAGCGCCAGTTCGGCGCGGTGCGGGCCTCGTCGATGCTGATCGACCACGTGCTGACGAGCATCGGCGGGCGCACCGCGGCGCAGGCCATCGAGGACGGCGTCGACCCGCGCGAGGTGTGGCGGGCGCTGTGTGCCGACTTCGACGTCCCACGCGACCAGTGGTGACGACGTCCTGCGCGGTCTACCCGTCGCCGTCCCGGTCCGGCTCACCGGCTTCGTCGTGTGCGGGCACGGTCTCGTCGCCGCGGTAGCTGCCCGACGGCCGGTCGCTGGGTCCGGCGGAGGGCTCATCCGACCCGGTGTCGCGTGACCCGGGAGCGCCGCGCTCGTCCTGGGGCTCTTCTGAAAGATTTCCACCCGGGGTGCTCATGTCGTCTCCTCACGGTCGCCCGCGCGATGCGGTCGACTCCCTGAGCGGCTACCCGTGTGACGACGGTCACAAACCGCCGGGCGGCGGTCGCGAGGCGACCCGTACCGCGTTCACCAGCGTCAACGTCGTTCGCGTCGCGGTGGCCAGCGCGGTCACCTCGGCGTCGGTCAGAACGCCGCAGGCCCAGTCCCAGTGCGCCGACACCGTCTGGCCGGGGATCGGCCTTTCGGCCAGGGAGAGACCGTCCCTGCGCCACCGCACCCGCTCGTCCCTGGGTTCGGCGAGCCCGAGCGCGCCGGAGCGGAACGTCAGCGGGCGCGACGCGATCACGGCGTGGTCGTCGTCCACCGAATCGACGACACCCCAGCGAATCCTGCAGGCCTGCATGACCTTCAGCGGAGTTTGCGGGTCGCGGTCCAGAAACCGCGCCCACGGGTACACCACGAAGACGTGAAAGCTGTGGTTGGCCAGCACGCCGTCGGGCGGTACCTCGGCGAGCAAGCCGGTGACCTGCCCGCTGAACGCGGCCCTCAACCGGGCCAGCAGCGCCGGTGCGTCCACCTCGGCCAACAGCGGCCCGCCCAACCAGTAGCTGCGCACGATCTGCTCATCGAGCGGATCCGGCTGGCCCGCCGTGTCGGCGAGAGCACTCAGATACGGCCAGGCACCGTCGAATTCGCGGGCGTAACCGGCAAGGTCCGCGCCACTCGGGAGGGCGCCGGTGCCGGGTGGCCCGCAGTATCCGAGCTCGTTGGGCGGGAAGGCGTACCTCGCGAACAACGCGTGGCCGGGACGGGTGTGGTGGCCGACCGCCGCCATTCAGCAGATCCGCGGAAGTTGTTCGCCGATGGGCAGATCGACCACCCGGGTGCCGCCGAGCGCGGTGCGCGCCACCACCATCCCCGGGTGCTCGGCGACGCAGCCACCGATCACCGCGGCGCGGCCGCCGTAGGGATGGGCGTGCATCGCGGCGAGCACCCGGTCGGCGTCCTCGGGCGCGACGAACGCGATCAGCTTGCCCTCGTTGGCGACGTAGAGCGGGTCGAGGCCCAGCAGCCCGCAGGCATCGCGGACCTCACCCGGTATCGGAAAAGACCGCTCGGTCAACGAAATTCCGACGCCCGCGGCCCTGGCGATCTCGTTCAGCGTGGCGCCGACACCGCCCCTGGTGGGGTCGCGCAGGGTATGGATGTCCGCTCCGGTGTCGAGCATCGCCGCGACCAGTCCGTGCAGCGGTGCGCTGTCGCTGGCGACGGTGGTTTCGAACTCCAGACCCTCGCGGCAGCTCATCACCGCCACGCCGTGCACGCCGATGTCACCGCTGACGATCACCACATCGCCGGGGCGGGCGCGCTGCGAACGGATGTCGGCGCGTTTGTCCACAAGACCGATGCCCGCGGTGTTGATGTAGACGCCGTCCCCGTGGCCGGAGTCGACCACCTTGGTGTCGCCGGTCACCAGCTTCACCCCGGCTGCCAGCGCCGCGGTGCCCACGGCGTGGGCGACCAGGGCGAGTTCGGACAGCGCGGTGCCCTCCTCGAGGATGAACGCGGTGGACAGGGCCATTGGCTGCGCGCCGGCCATCGCCAGGTCGTTCACCGTGCCGTTGACCGCGAGATCGCCGATGCTGCCGCCGGGGAAGAACAGCGGCTTGACGACATAGGAGTCGGTCGAGAACGCCAACCGCTCGGTGCCGACCTGCAGCACCGCCGAATCGCCCATCTGCGCATCGGCCGCGGAGCCGAACGCGGGCAGGAACAGGTGCTCGATGAGCTCCGCCGACATCGCCCCGCCGCCGCCGTGTCCCATCAGGATGTTGGGGGCGTCGCGCAGCGGCGCCGGGCACACCCAGGCCTCCATGTCGACGTCCGCCGGCCGGGGCGTCTCAGGCATGCGTCACCTCGAGCCGCCGGTACAGGTAGTAGGCGGCGCACGCGCCCTCGGAGGACACCATGGTGGCGCCGAGCGGATTGCGCGGTGTGCACAGCGTGCCGAAGGCCGAGCATTCGTGCGGCTTGATCAAGCCCTGCAACACCTCGCCGGAACGGCACACCGCGGACTCCTCGGTGCGGATGTCGGTCACCGCGAAGCGGTGCTCGGCATCGTAGTCGCGGTATCTGTCCGACAACCGCCAGCCGCTGGCCGGAATCATCCCGATGCCGCGCCACGACCGGTCCGTCACCTCGAACACGTCGAGCAGCATCGACTTGGCCGCGGCGTTACCCTCGGCGCGCACCGCCCGCGGGTAGGCGTTCTCCAACTCGTGGCGGCCCGATTCCAGTTGCAGCACGGTGCGACGGATCCCTTCGAGGATGTCCAGCGGCTCGAACCCCGTCACCACGATCGGAATGCCGTACTTGTCGCACAGCGGCGGATACTCCCCGGTCCCCATGACACAGCAGACGTGGCCCGCGGCCAGGAAGGCCTGTACCCGGCAGGTGGGCGACTCCATGATCGCCGCGATGGCCGGCGGCACCAGGACGTGCGAGACCAGCAGCGAGAAGTTCTCGATGCCGAGCCGGCTGGCCTGGTACACCGTCATCGCGTTGGCCGGCGCGGTGGTCTCGAATCCGATCCCGAAGAACACCACCTGCTTGTCGGGGTTGGCCTTGGCGATGGTGAGTGTGTCCAGCGGTGAATACACCACCCGCACGTCGCCGCCCTCGCTCTTGATCCGGAACAGATCCTTGCCGCTGCCCGGAACCCGCAGCATGTCCCCGAACGAGCAGAAGATGACATCGGGCCTCGATGCGATCTCCAGTGCTTTGTCAATGATCTCCAGCGGTGTCACGCACACCGGACATCCCGGCCCGTGGATCATCTCGATCTCGTCGGGCAGCAATTGGTCGATGCCGTGGCGGATGATCGAGTGGGTCTGTCCGCCACAGACTTCCATGATGGCCCAGCGCCGGCTGGTGGCCGCCTTGATCTGGTCTATCAGCTTGCCCGCCAGTTCGGGATCGCTGAACTCGTCCAGGTACTTCATCGCGTCACCTCGGAATCTGCGTCGGTCGTGACGGGTGCCTGAGGGTTGGTCAGCCCCGCCTGCTGCGCGGCCAGTTCGAAGCCGTCGCCGAACTCCTCCTCGAGCACCCCGAGGCGCTCGAACTCGGCCAGTGTCTGCATCGCCGATTCCTCGTCGAGACGCTGAATCGCGAAACCGACATGCACCACCACGTATTCGCCCACCTGGGCGTCGGGTATGTACTGCAGGCAGACGTCCTTCTGGACGCCGCCGAAGTCGACCACCGACATCAGCGTGCCGTCGCGGTCCTCCGTCCGCAGAATTCTTCCCGGTACCGCCAGACACATGAGCAGTCCTTCCCTTCTTGAACCCCGAGCCCTTCTTGAACCCCGAGCCCTTCTTGAACCCCGAGCCCTTCTTGAACCCCGAGCTTCTTCCGCTACCCCGAGTTCCCGACCATGAGCTGACCCAGCGCGACACCGCCGTCGTTGGGTGGTACCCGGTGGTGCGTGATCACCTCGAAACCCTTGTCTGCCAACGCGGTCGACGAGCTCCGTGTCAGCAGCATATTCTGGAACACCCCGCCCGACAGTGCGACGGTGCCGGTGCCCGTCGCGCACTCGACGGCGAGGTCGGCGATCAACTCGGCCACCGCGGCGTGGAACCGGGCGCCGATCACCCCCGCGGGCACCCCGGCGCGCACGTCGTCGACGACGGCGCGCAGCAGGGGAGCGGGATCGATCAGTGCGGGCCCGTCGACGTCGAGGTCGACGCCGAAGCGGTACCGCACCGCGCCGGGCCCGACGTCGCGCGACAGCCCTTCGAGTTCGATCGCGGCCTGTGCTTCGTAGTCCACCACCTGGCGCACGCCGGCCAGCGCCGACACGGCGTCGAACAGCCGGCCCATGCTCGACGTCGGCACACAGCCCAGTCCGGTCTCGAGTTGATGCCGCAGCACCCCGCGCTCGTTCGGCGGGCACGCGTCCACCGGTGCCAGGTCGTCGGCCCACGGCACCCCCGCGGCCCACAGGTGCGCCATCGCCATCCGGTAGGGCCGCAGCACGCTGACGTCACCGCCCGGCTGCGTCACATACCTGAGGTGGGCCATCCGCCGGAATGCCTTGTAGTCGGCGAGCAGGACCTCGCCGCCCCAGACGGCGCCGTCGGGCCCGTAACCGGTGCCGTCGAAGGCGAACCCGAGCACCTGGCCGGCGCCGTCCAATCCGTGTTCGGCCATCACCGCGGCGATGTGGGCGTGGTGGTGCTGCACCTGGCGCACCGGCCGGCCGTCGGCGTGCCGATGTGCCCACGAGGTCGAGCGGTATCCGGGGTGGGCGTCGGCGACGACGATTTCCGGGTGCACCCCGGTCAGCGCGCCGAGGTGTCCCGCCGCCGACTCGAACGCCGTCAGCGTGGCCAGATCGTCCATGTCGCCGATGTGCTGGCTCAGCCACGCATAGCGGCCCTCGGCGACGGCCAGGGTGTTCTTCAGGTCCGCGCCGACCGCCAGCGTCGGCGGGACCGACATCGGCAGCGCGACGGGCAGCGGCGCATAGCCGCGCGACCGGCGGATGGGGAGCTCGGTGCCGGATACGACCCGCACCACGGAGTCGTCACACGGCACCAGGATCGGGCGGTCGTGCATCAACCAGCCGTCGGCGAGGTGCGAGAGTCGTTCTGTCGCATCGTCGTCGCGATAACAGATCGGCTCCCCGCCGAGGTTGCCCGACGTCATCACCAGCACCGCAGGCCCGGGTTCGTCGCCGGGAAGGCCGAACAGCAGGGTGTGCAACGGGGTGTAGGCCAGCATCACCCCGAGGTCGGGGTTGTGCGGGGCGACCGACGCGGCGACCGGTGCGGACGGTGAGCGCGCCAGCAACACGATGGGGCGCTGCGGACCGGACAGCAGCCGTGCCGAGTCCTCGTCGAGCATGCACAGCGTGCGTGCCGTCGCCAGGTCGGCGACCATCACGGCGAAGGGCTTGTCGCCGCGCTTCTTCCGGCGCCGCAACTCGGACACCGCGTCGTCGTCGGCGGCGTCGCAGGCCAGGTGGTAGCCCCCGATACCCTTGACAGCCAAGATGCCGCCGTCGCGCAGCAGCCGCCGTGCCCGTCGCAGCCCGTCCTCGGAGGTGCCGCGATGGCCTTTCCTGTCGCGGTAGGACAGGGTCGGGCCGCACCGCGGACAGCACACCGGTTGTGCGTGGAAGCGGCGATCGGTCGGGTCGGCGTATTCACCCGCGCACTCCGCGCACATCGGGAAGCCCGCCATCGTGGTGTTCACCCGGTCGTAGGGGAGTGCGGCGATGATCGTGAACCGCGGACCACAGTTGGTGCAGTTGACGAACGGGTGCCGGTACCGCCGATCGGACGGGTCGCGTTGCTCGGCCTCGCAGTCGGCGCAGAGGGCCACATCGGGGGAGACCAGGGTGCGGCCGCCGTCGGATCGGGAGGTGTCGGCGATCCGGAAGCCGGTGCCACCGACGGTCGGGATGTCTTGAACGGCAATGGTTTCGATGACGGCGAGCGGTGGGGGGTCGGCGCGCAGCCGGTCGAGGAATCCCTCGATGTCACCCGGTTCGCCCTCGACCTCGATGATCGCACCGGAACTGTCGTTCCGCACGCAACCGGACAGGCCTGCCTGCGCGGCAGCGGTGTACACGAACGGCCGGAAGCCGACGCCCTGGACCACGCCGTTCACCATGACCCGCCGCCGGCACCGGCCGGTCATGGCGGATCCTCGCTCCCGCTGCCCATCAGCTTCAGACCGGCCAGTGCGGTGTCGGCGCCGGCCTTGTCGGTCTTCTCGACGACGAAACCCATGTGGATGATCACCCAGTCACCGGCTTCGAACGTCTCCTCGGGCAGCATGCCGACGTTGACCTTGCGGGACTCGCCCGCGACGTCGACGAGGGCGAGTTGGCCGCCGTAGCCCTCGAGCATGTGCAGAACCTGCCCGGGGATGCCGAGACACATCGCTCAGCCCTCCCGCGCCGCGGTGCGCGCCGACAGTCTGGCCACCACGTCCTCGACCGCGTGTACTGCGTCGGGCACCGCGGCCGCGACCGCGTCCGAGAGGCCGATACCGTCCTCGATACAGCCGACTTCACATCCGATCACCACGGTGTAGGGCGGTTCGCCGCCGAGCGCGCGCAGGCTCGCGAACACCGCCGCCGGGTCCATCGCGTGGGCATCCAGCCCGGTTGCCGACGAGAGGTCGTGATCCGCCTCGAAGACGTGCAGGGTGCCCGGTGCGCCCCGGTTGGGAAGCGCGTCGACGAGCACCAACCCGCGGTAACCGTCGAGCAGGTCGTACGCCAGGTGCATGCCTCGGATGCCGTAATCCGTTGCGCGCACGGCCGGGTTGGTGAGCCGCGGCGCGACACGTCGCAACACCTCGGGGCCGAACCCGTCGTCTCCGAGGAAGATGTTGCCGATTCCGGCTACCAGAGTGGTTGGCGTGATGGCTCCGCCCTGCTACATCCGGCGCATCTTCAGGTACCGCTTGGCGTCGGGCACCGACCGAACACCGAGCGTCACCGCGAACACTACGACCACCGCCACCACCGCGGTGGCGATCCAGCCGACTACTGCCATCTCGAACTCCTTTCCGGGCTGAGCTCCTGAATGTCGAGAGGTTCGACTTCGTCAGGCGCGAAGTACAGATAGCGGCCGTACCACTCGTGCAGGTCGGCGGCCGGGTCGTCCTCGATCACCACCCCGACGTGGGTTTCTCCGTCGACGGTCTCGTGCACCGACGTAACGCGCGCCACCCGGTCCCTATAGAACAGGTCCTGGGCGTCGGCGCGCCGCGTGGGACGCAGCCGCACCCGGCTGCCGCAACTCACCCGAACGCCGTCGACCAGCACGGCGTCCACCCCGGGATTCACGGCCGTGTCGGCCATCGGGTCCCACCAGTCGACGCCCTCGGGGATCTCGGGGATCAGCCCGGCAACGTCGGTTCGGGCATGCGGATCACGCAGCACACCATGCAGATTGAGCAGCGCCTCCGGCGACATCGTGTCACACCGGTCGATGATCTGGGCGGCCAACGGATCGGTGGCGCGGGCCTGGGCCTTCTCCTCGTCGGTCATCGTCATGATGCGCAGCGTCAGGATCTCGTCGATCTCGGTCGAGTCGTACAGCGCGCCGTCGCTCTGTTCGGCGATCTCGGGATGGTCGTACAGGATGATCGGCGAGATCAGCATCAGGTCGCGAGCGTCGGCAGGCCCGGCCAGCACCGGGAAGCAGCGGTGGCGTCGGCACCGAGCCACCGCGGCGGCGGCCTCGGGCGGAGGTTCGAGCAGCGACACGAACTCCCCGCCCTGCACCTCGGTGAGCACATGAGTACCTATCAGCGACGTGGCGATCGCCCCGTCCTTGTCGACGGCGGCCGGACCGACGTTGCGGACCGTCACGCTCACCCGGGTCAATCCGTCGTCGGGTTCGGCGGACAGCGTCAGTTCGGCCCGCAGTTCGCGCCGGGTCCGCACCAGCCGACCGCCGTCCACGGCTTCGATCTCGGTACCCGCGGGCACCACGAGAGGGAGGCGCAGCGTGTCCTCGAGTTCGGTGAGGGTGACCGGGCCGAACGAGATCTCGCGCTCGACGGCCTCATCCCACGTCAGCCACGACCGGTCGCCGGCGACCAGTTCGTCCGCCGGATCGAAACCGCCGTCGCCGGTGCGGCGTTCGACTGCGCGGTGCTGCAACTGCAGGAAGCGCACCACGACCGACAGCGTCGTCGCACCGGCCGCCCGCACCAGCACGTCGGCGGACAGGGTGTCGTCCTCGCCGATGCCGCTGTGTTCGGCGTCCTGCGGGCCGAGGACCCCGAACTGCCAGCGGGACTGGTTCTTGGCCGATGTCGCGCGGTACGGGTACAGCAGATAGCCCTCGTAGAGAACGGCGTCGGCGACCGCACGGGCGCGGTCCCACACGGTGCTCATCGGACGTCCTCGCTGGCCCGCTCCAGGAGCGAGGCGATGGCCGCGTCGTGCGACAGGAGCCCGTGCGCGCGTCGGTACGCCGCGAGCGCGTCCACGGTGTCGCGGTCCAGCCGCAGCCAGCCGGTGTTCGGGAAGTGCTGGTCGATGAGGTCCCGCCAGACGGAGACCGGCATGTCATGACGGTCCTCGCGGTCCCACGGCACCTGCTGGACCGAGAAGCCGCGTGCACCCTGCACGAAAACGGTTCCGCTGAACAGGAATTGCAGCGGGACCGCGCCGCCGCGCAGGGCGTGCAGATACTTCGCGGAGGCCACCTCGAAGTCGTAGGTGCACTCCAGCGGCAGGTCGACCTGGGTGGCCCCGCTGAACCCCTGCACCATCGCGGTGGTGTGCTGCCAGAGGAACGTGTGTTGCGTGGTGGCCCACCGGTCACGGGTGCCGAACAGGTCGGTCAGGCCTTCGGCTTCGGCGTCGGAATAGGCGCGCCGCAGCGGATCGATGCGCACCTGGCAGCGCAACGCGATCGCGTGGACCGGCTCGTCGCCGATCGCGGCGATGCCGACCCGCGCCACGAGTTTCGGAGTCACCGCGTACGGTTCCGGCGTCACGTCCAGCACCGCGAACGTCACCGCGGTCGCCGGTCCCGTCATCGGGGCACCACCTTGCTGCGGTGCGCGACGGTGTCGAAGAAGTCCTCGATGTAGCGGCGCGCGTCCTGCCCACCGTCGAAGCCGCGCCACAACATCCGCAGCCGGCCGACGAATTCATAGCAGGCGTCGATCGGCAGCAGATGGCACACCGGCGGCGCGGCCTGTTCCGCCTCCGCCGCCTCGTTCGGCGCAACCCGCACCAGCAGCGCCTCGGTGTCGTCGGCCAGCATGTCCACCCGCGGATCGGCGGCGCGAAGATCGTTCCAGGACTCCAGCTCCAGCTCGGACTCGGTGGCACCGGCCGGCCCCGGATAGAACGCCACCGTGCGGTCGAGGTGGGAGTTGCGGAAGAAGAACGCCAGACCGACCGGGATCTGAAGGGCGTCCCACCGGCGGCGGTCGAGCGCGAAATCCGGGAAAGCGAGGTAGCGGTCGGGCACCGCGCGATACCGCAGGGCGGCATGTGGATCGGTGAACAGCAGATAACACCCACGGCAGACGCACATCAGCTGGCGGCCTTCGACGTTGACCACATGCTGGTGCTCGTCGGCGATCTGCTCGGCACACATCTCGCAGGATTCGCCGGCAGGTCGTGGCGTGGTCCTCACCGCGCGGATGCGGGCCAGCACGTCGTAGGCGTTCCCGGTGCTCATCAGGCCACGCTCTCCGCCGGTGAGCCGGGCAGGGCCATCGAGAGCACGCCGTCGCGCACCAACACCGGAACCGGGTCGAGACGTCCCGTGGTTCCGTCGATCGACGCTCCGGCGTGCACGACATCGAAGTGGGCGTGGCAGCGGGGGCATCGCAGCACCACGTCGGTCGAGGCCATCCGCCGGTGCAGCACCGCGCCGGCGAGGGACTCACCGCAACTGCCGCAGCGGTCCCGATAGGCGTACACGTCGTCGCCGACGCGACACGCGAGCACCGTCGTCTGCGCCACCCGGAAACCACCGACCTCGCCGGGCGCCAGCTCGGCGAGGGCGGGCACCGGGTGCCACGCGGCGGGTGCATGCCGAGCGCCGTGCACCCGGCTCAGCAGTGAGTCCGCCGGGATCACCGTGGCTGTGTTGGATTCCTGCGCAACGACTTCGATCGAGGTGATCTCGGGAGCGGCGGCACGCACCGCATCCTCGACGGCCAACTCGAGCGTGACGGCCGACGACGGGCAGCTCTTGCAGCTGCCCGAGAACTGCAACCGGACGGTGTGGTCTCCCGGATCCCCGACGACGTCCAGCAGGTGCACGTCACCGCCGTGCGACCCGAGATAGGGCCGCACGGTGTCCAGGGCGTCGGCGATGCGGCGTTCGACCGGGTGCGGGTGCAGTCCGTGCACCAGCAGCAGGCTGGCGACGAGGTCGTCGGCGACGAGTTCGTCGGCCACCTCCGGGGCGCCCCGCACCGCGAGCCGCATCAGCCGTTCCAGCCCGGCCCCGTAGAGGTCGGTGATTTCGCGGACCAGTTGCTCGGCGCGTTCCCGGGCGGCGGCGCCTCCCGCCGCACTCGCGTCGAGCAGCGCCTCGATCCGGTCGCCCGCTGTGCGCCACCGCGCGTCGTCCTCGGGTCCGTCCACGAGTGTCGATCCAGACGGGCCCATCCGGCTATTCCCCGGTGACCGACTGGGTCGGGGAGTGCAGCAGGTCCAGGCTCTTGCCCTCGCCCAGATACATGTGCACCCCGCAGGGCAGACACGGATCGAAGCTACGCACCGTGCGCATGATGTCGATGCCCTTGAAGTTCTCCCGGCTGTTCTCCTCGAAGATCGGCTGACCCTGCACCGCGTCCTCGTAGGGGCCGGGGGTGCCGTAGCTGTCGCGCGGATTGGCGTTCCACGGTGTCGGTGGATAGGGGTGATAGTTGGCGATCTTGCCGTCGCGGATCACCATGTGGTGAGACAGCACCCCGCGCACCGCCTCGGTGAAACCACAGCCGATGCCCTCGTCGGGGACGTCGAACTTCTCCCAGGTCTTGGTGCGGCCCGCCCGGATCTCCACCAACGCCTTCTCGGCGAAATGCAGGGCGCTGGCCGCGGCGTAGGCTTGGAAGTAGGTGCGGGCCCGGTTGCGCTCGATCGTGTTGCTGCCGTATTGCGGGATCTTCCACTCCAGTTCGACAGGACCCTTCAGCGCCGTCTTGGGCAGGTTGATCTGCACGCTGTGACCGGTCGCCTTCACGTAGCCGATGTCGACCAGGCCGGCCAGCGCCGTCGACCACAGCCGCGCCAGCGGGCCGCCGCCGGTGTCCAGCGCCAGATGGTCGGTGCCGTCGAACCACCGCGGAGACATCACCCAGCTGTAGTTGTCGTCGAAGTCGCGTTTCTGCGGCTTGGGATTGGTGTGCTGGTTCCACGGGTGCCGTCGATCCACCGGGTTTCCCAGCGGATCGGTCTTGACGAACATCTCCTGGTCTTCCCAGTCGTCGTAATACGAACTGCCCAGCAGGATCCGGATGCCGAGGTTGATGTCGACCAGCGACGTGGTGACGAGCTTCCCGTCCACGACCACGCCGGGCGTGACGAACATCTTGCGGCCCCAGTTCTCCATGTCCTTGTAGGCGAAGTTGCAGTGCTCGGGGTCCTGGAACGACCCCCAGCAGCCCAGTAACGTGCGCCGCAGTCCCACCTGGTCGTAACCGGGCAGTGCCTCGTAGAAGAAGTCGAAGAGGTCGTCGTGCATTGGCACGACCTTCTTCATGAACTCGACGTAGCGCATCAGCCGGGTCATGTAGTCGGTCATCAACTGGATGGTCGCCGTGGTGCCGACCCCGCCGGGATACAGCGTCGACGGATGCACGTGCCGGCCCTCCATCAGGCAGAACATCTCCCGGGTCCAGCGGCTGACCTGAAGTGCCTCGCGGTAGAAGTCGCCGGTGAACGGGTTGAGCGCGCGCATGATGTCGGCGATGGTCCGGTACCCGTGCGCGTCGGCGTGCGGCGACTGGGTGTTCTCCGCCTTGGCCAGCACGCTCGGGTTGGTCTCGGAGACCATCTTCTCGCAGTAGTCGACCCCGACCAGGTTCTCCTGGAAGATGTTGTGGTCGAACATGTATTCCGCGGCCTCGCCGAGATTGACGATCCATTCGGCCACATGCGGGGGTTGCACGCCGTAGGCCATGTTCTGCGCGTAACAGGAACACGTGGCGTGGTTGTCGCCGCAGATGCCGCAGATCCGGCTGGTGATGAAGTGGGCGTCGCGGGGATCCTTGCCCTTCATGAAGATCGAATAGCCGCGGAAGATCGACGACGTGCTGTGGCACTCGACCACTTCCCGGTTGTCGAAATCGATCTTGGTGTAGATGCCGAGGCTGCCGACGATCCGGGTGATGGGATCCCATGCCATCTCCACCAGTTGACCGGGATCGCGCTTCACGTGGGACGGTTCGGGGATGATCGTGGTCATCGAATTCTGCTTCTTTCGTCTAGATCGACTGCGCCAGAGAAAGATTCGGCACAGGACGTGTCGCCGAGGGCACCGAAGCGACCCGCACCTACCAGGTGCGGGTCGCTCCGGTCTCGAGTTTGGGGCCGCGATGGCGCCACTTGGGCTCTTTGTCGACGGTCTTGCCGGTGACGTGGCGCAGGCTGCGGATCACGGAGCCGTACAGGCCGGATGCGGCGGTGGAGACCTTGCCGCCCGGTGGTTCGTCCATGAACGGCATGAACTTGTCCGGGAACCCGGGCATGGTGCAGCCGATGCAGATCCCGCCCACGTTCGGGCACCCGCCGATGCCGTTGATCCAGCCGCGCTTGGGGACGTTGCACTTCACCACCGGACCCCAGCAGCCAAGCTTGACAATGCATTTCGGCGAGCCGTACTCGGTGGCGAAGTCGCCCTGTTCGTAGTAGCCGGCCCGGTCACACCCCTCGTGAACGGTCTGGCCGAACAGCCACTGCGGCCGCAGCGCGTCGTCCAGCGGGATCATCGGTGCCTGGTCGGTCGCCATGTAGAGCAGGTACGTCAAGGTTTCCGACAGGTTGTCCGGGTGGATCGGGCACCCGGGCACACAGACGATCGGGATGCCCGCCTTGCTCTTCCACTCCCACCCGAGATAGTCGGGGACCCCCATGGCACCGGTCGGATTTCCCGCCATCGCATGGATTCCGCCGTAGGTGGCGCAGGTGCCGACCGCGACGATCGCGGTGGCCTTGGGCGCGAGCCGGTCCAGCCACTCGCTGGTCGTCATCGGCTGACCTGTCGCCGGGTCGTTGCCGAATCCGCACCAGTACCCTTCGTCGTGGAGCTGCTCGTTGGGGATCGACCCCTCGACGACCAACACGAACGGTTCCAGTTCGCCTCTGTCTGCTCTGAAGAACCATTCGAGAAAGTCGTCCGCACCTCCGTTGGGCCCGCACTCGAAATCGATGAGGGGCCAATGCACGGCGATCTTGGGCAGACCGGGAAGAGCGCCAAGGGCGATCTCCTCGATGCTGGGTTGGGTGGCGGCAGTCAGCGCCACAGAATCGCCGTCACAACTCAATCCGGCATTGATCCACAGCACGTGGATCAATGCCTCTTCCGCTTTGACTGCAGCCTCCGTCGGCATTGCCACAGCTTTCCGGGCTCCGGGCTGGGGAGCCCTGCGCCAATGGAGTCGACCCTCGCCCCTCTTGCGTGGCGCTGTCTCTGGGTCTACTCCGGCGGGTTTGTCTTGTCAACGGAATCTTGTGACATCTACCCGGTTTCGGGCCGGTTTGCCAGAACCCCGATCCAGTCGTACCAGTCGGAGATACCATCGCCGGTGGTAGCCGACAGCGGCAATATTTTGACGCCGGCGTTCAGCGATCGCGCATACCCGGCGCACGCCTCGAGATCGAAGTCCACGTACGGCAGCAGGTCGATCTTGTTGATGACGATCAACCCCGCCGCGGCAAACATGTGTGGGTACTTCAACGGCTTGTCGGCGCCTTCGGTCACCGAGATCACCACGACCTTGCTGTGCTCGCCGAGGTCGAACATGGCCGGGCAGACGAGGTTGCCGACGTTTTCGATGAACAGCAGCGAGTCCGGCTCGGGATCGAGCGTTTCGAGGGCCCGCCGCACCATGTCGGCGTCGAGATGGCAACCCGCCCCGGTGTTGACCTGCACCGCGCGGGCACCGGCGGCCCGGATGCGATCGGCGTCGAGCAGCGTCTCCTGATCTCCCTCGATGACGGCGATCGGCCGCTGATCGCCGAGGTCGCGGATGGTGCGTTCGAGAAGGGTGGTCTTCCCGGCGCCGGGCGAACTCGTCATGTTCAGGGCCAGGATGTTGCGCTCGGCCAGCCACCTGCGGTTCTCGTCGGCGACCTGGTCGTTCTTCGCGAGGACCTTCTGCTCCAGGGTGATGGTCTCGGTGTGGAGGTGCTCGTGCGGATCGCCGTGCTCATGGGGATGGTCGTCGTGGTCGTGGGGATGGTCGTGCCCGTGGCGATGCTGCGCGCCGTCGTGTCCGGCCAGCGTGACGACCGCGCCGTCTCCGCCGCAGCCGCAGGTTGCGCACATGGTCAGCTCACCTCCATCGACAGGATCTTCAGGTCCCGGCCCTCGAGCACCTCGACGTCGGCACTCCCGCACGGACACAACAGGATCGGGTCACTCAGTTCGAAACGGGCGGCGCACGTGCGGCACTGCGCGGCACCGGGGCGCACGTCGACGTCGAGCGTCGCCCCGTCGGCGACCGTCCCCTCGGTGGCCAGGCCGAAGCAGAACTCCATCGCGGCGGGCACGATCGCGCACAGCGCGCCGACCTCCAGCCTGACGCTGTGCACGCGCCGACCCGCGGCGTGCTCGCACACCGCGTCGACAACACTCTGCGTGATCGCCATTTCGTGCATCGGTGCCCATTCTGCCTGGGTGAACCCACGATAGGCCCGCGTCCGGCCGGGCGTCCACGTTCGGTGTGCGGGCGGTCAGGCGCGGTCCGCGGCGTCCTGCGCGAGGACCCGGTGCAGGAAGTCGATCTGGTCGGCCTTGACCTGCGGGTCGTGATAAATGTCGAAGTGCCCGTACGGGTAGTGGCGCAACTCGCCCCGCGGCGCCCGGTGTGCCGCCTCGATCGTCGGACCCGGGGGCGTGGTCGTGTCGCCGTCACAGACGCACACCAGCAGCGGCATGCGAAGCAGTCCGGTCTTCTTTCCGGGCCGGTAGAACGGGAACCTCAGCATCAACCTCGCCGCGAACTCGTTGCGCCACAACGATCCCTGACCGACGAGGGCCTCGAATCCGGGCTTCGCGTCGGGCGCGGTGAGCGCCGCGTAGCTGCCCGGCACGCCCACCGCGGGCACCAGGAGAGGAGGACGTCCACGCCAGGCGCCGAGTTGATCCCGCAGCCCGGCCAGGGTCAGCGCGGCCGCGGTGCGCAGCGGCACCTCGCGCAGCGCGGCGATGGAGTCGGTGAACGGCGCCTGCGCGATCACCGCCGCGATCCGCGGATCGTCCGCGGCGACCGCAAGGACGTGGCCGCCGCTGAACGACGACCCCCACAGCACGATCCGGTCCGGGTCGACGCCGTCGAGGCGGCGGGCCCATGCGACGGCCGCGCGGTAGTCGGCCAGCTGCCTGCCGATGTCGAGCAGCTGGCGGGGCCGGCCGGTGGACGCGCCGAAATGCCGGTAGTCGAAGAGCACCACGACGTACCCGGCGTCGCGGAACCCCTCGGCGTAGGCGGGCAGCCCGTCGTCGCGGGTGGCGCTGAAGCCGTGGGCCATGACGATGCACGGGCGGGCCCCGCCGTCGGCGTGCGGGCGGTAGACGTAGGCGGCGAGCTGTTCACCTGCGACGGGAATGCGGACCTCCGGTGGCGTCGTCATGCCCAAAAGGTAGTCCGTCGGCGTGTCCACTTGTATCGAACACCTGTTCGTCTACTGTGGTGATCGTTCGACGCAGTGACTTGTCGGTGCCCTGCTCTAACGTCACGGCCAACCGACCGAGAACCGGTCAACAACGACTACCGGAAGAGGTACACCATGGCGCAAGCGCCCGATCGTGAGAAGGCCCTCGAGCTGGCCCTCGCCCAGATCGAGAAGAGTCACGGCAAGGGGTCGGTGATGCGGCTCGGCGACGAGGTGCGCGCCCCGATATCGGTCATCCCGACAGGGTCGATCGCCCTCGACGTCGCGCTGGGCATCGGTGGGTTGCCCCGCGGGCGCGTCATCGAGATCTACGGCCCGGAGTCCTCCGGTAAGACCACCGTCGCGCTCCACGCCGTTGCCAATGCGCAGGCTGCCGGTGGCATTGCCGCGTTCATCGACGCCGAGCACGCGCTCGATCCCGACTATGCCAAGAAGCTGGGTGTGGACACCGACTCCCTGCTGGTGTCCCAGCCGGACACCGGTGAGCAGGCGTTGGAGATCGCCGACATGCTCATCCGGTCCGGCGCGCTGGACATCCTGGTCATCGACTCCGTCGCCGCACTGGTCCCGAGGGCGGAGATCGAGGGCGAGATGGGCGACAGTCACGTCGGCCTGCAGGCCCGCCTGATGAGCCAGGCGCTCCGCAAGATCACCGGCGCGCTGAGCAACTCGGGGACCACCGCCATCTTCATCAACCAGCTCCGCGAGAAGATCGGAGTCATGTTCGGGTGCTTCTCCTATGGCACGCGGGTGCAGTTGGCCGACGGCACGACCGAGAAGATCGGCAAGATCGTCAACAACAAGATGGACGTCGAGGTGATGTCCTATGACCCGGTCGCCGACCGGATCGTCCCCCGCAAGGTGGTGAACTGGTTCAACAACGGTCCGGCAGAACAGTTCTTGCAGTTCACCGTCGCGAAGTCCGGAGGCAACGGCAAATCCCAATTCGCAGCGACACCGAACCACCTGATCCGGACACCGTCCGGCTGGACCGAGGCCGGTGACATCATTGCGGGCGACCGTGTCATGGCGTCCGAGCCGCACCTGCTCAGCGAGCAGCAGTTCCAGGTGGTGCTGGGTTCGTTGATGGGGGATGGGAATCTGTCGCCGAATCGTCACGACCGCAATGGCGTCCGGTTCCGCATGGGGCATGGCGCCAAGCAACTCGACTACCTGCAGTGGAAGACCGACCTGCTGGGCAACATCAAGCATTCGACCCGCGAGAACGACAAGGGTTCGCGGTTCGTGGACTTCACGCCGCTGCCCGAACTCGGCGAGTTGCGACGCGCGGTGTACCTCGGTGACGGCAAGAAGTTCCTCTCCGAGGACTACCTCAAGGCGCTGACCCCGCTGGCGTTGGCCGTCTGGTACATGGATGACGGCGCATTCACCGTGCGCTCGAAGGGACTTCAGCAGCGCACCCAGGGTGGTAGCGGTCGCATCGAGATCTGCGTAGAGGCGATGACCGAGGGTTCGCGGGTCCGGCTGTGTGACTACCTGCGTGACTCTCATGGGCTCGACGTGCGGCTGCGCTCTGCGGGTTCGGCCGGTAAGGCAGTGCTGGTGTTCTCGACGGCGGCCTCGGCCCAGTTCCAGGAGATGGTGGCGCCGTACATGGCGCCGTCGATGGACTACAAGCTGCTCCCGCGGTTCCGCGGGCTGGGCGCGGTGACGCCGCAATACACCGAACCCAGCCAGCGGTTGGTGCCTGCGCGAGTGCTCGACGTTCACGTCAAGCCGCCTACCGGGTCGATGAATCGCTTCGACATCGAGGTCGAGGGCAATCACAACTACTTTGTCGACGGCGTCATGGTGCACAACTCGCCCGAAACCACCACGGGTGGAAAGGCGTTGAAGTTCTACTCGTCGGTGCGCCTGGACGTGCGGCGCATCGAGACCCTCAAGGACGGCACCGACGCGGTCGGTAACCGCACCCGGGTCAAGGTCGTCAAGAACAAGGTGTCGCCGCCGTTCAAGCAGGCCGAGTTCGACATCCTCTACGGTAAGGGCATCAGCAAGGAGGGCTCGCTCATCGACATGGGTGTCGAGCACGGCTTCATCCGCAAGTCGGGCTCCTGGTTCACCTACGAAGGTGAGCAGCTGGGCCAGGGCAAGGAGAATGCGCGCAACTTCCTGCTCGAGAACGTCGATGTGGCCAACGAGATCGAGAAGAAGATCAAGGAGAAGCTCGGTATCGGCGCCGTGGTGACTGCCGACTCGGTCGATGACGTCCTTCCCGCTCCCGTCGACTTCTAACCACCAGGAGTCGGCCGACGAGTCCGCCAAGCGCGCGGAGCAGGCGCGGGCGCTGTGCCTGCGCCTGCTCACCGCGCGGGCGCGGACCCGTGCGGAGTTGGAGGAACAGCTCGCCAAGCGCGGTTACCCCGACGACATCAGTGCCGAGGTGCTGGACCGATTGGCGCAGGTCGGGCTGGTCGATGACGAGGAATTCGCCGAACAGTGGGTGCGATCACGGCGCGCCAATGCGGGAAAAGGCAAGCGCGCCTTGGCCGCCGAGCTGCGAACCAAGGGTGTCGACAACGAGGTGATCACCGCCGCGCTGGCGGACATCGACGCGGGAGCCGAGCGGACGATGGCCGAAAAACTGGTTCGGGACAAGCTGCGCCGCGAGAAGCTCGGGGATCCCGACGACAGGGACATCGAGAACAAGGTGGCCCGCCGGCTCGTCGGGATGCTGGCCCGTCGCGGCTACAGCCAGAGCTTGGCGCTCGATGTCGTGACCACGGAACTGGCGAACGAGAGGGAGCGCCGCAGGGTGTAGCGGTGGTGATCGCGTCGTCCCCTTCTCACATTATTGGGTACCCCGGGGCTTGCGGCAAGACCCGGGTGTGGTCGCAGAATCGCCTGTCGTGATGACAACTTCGCAGAACGACCGTGGACCCGAAATCACCGAAGCTGATCACTCCGTGGTCATCGCGGGCGGCGGGCCGACCGGGTTGATGCTCGCCGCTGAACTGGCGCTGGCGGGTGTCGACGCCGCGATCGTCGAACGCCGACCCGATCAGGAACTGATCGGCGCCCGCGCGGGTGGGCTGCACTCGCGGACCCTGGAGGTGCTCGACCAGCGCGGCGTTGTCGAGCGCTTCCTGACCGAGGGGGAGACGGCGCAGCTGGCCGGTTTCGCGTGGAACCGCCTGAACATCAGCGACTTTCCGACCAGGCACCCTACGGACTCGCGCTGTGGCAGGTCCACATCGAGCGCATCCTGGCCACCTGGGTGGGCGAGTTGGCGGTGCGGGTCTACCGGGGAACCGAAGTCACCGGCATCGCGCAGGACGGATGCGGCGTCGACGTGGCCGTGTCGGGCGGACAGGCGCTGCGTGCCCGGTATCTGGTGGGTTGTGACGGTGGGCGCAGCCTGGTCCGCAAGGCCGCGGGCATCGACTTCCCGGGGTGGGAGCCGACGATGAGCTACCTGCTCGCCGAGGCGCAGATTGCCCCGGCGCCCGGTGTGGAGCCGGCGTGGGGGATCCGTCAGGACAGGCTCGGCGTGCACTCGATGAGCAGATCTACCGACGACGGATCGGTGCGCATGATGGTGACTGAGGAGCACGTCGGTCCAGTCGACGATCCCTCGCTGACCGACCTGCGCGACGGGCTCACCGCGGCCTACGGCACCGACTTCGGGGTGCACACACCCCGGTGGATCGCGAGGTTCACCGATACCGCCCGGCAAGCGGCGACCTACCGCCAGCGACGGGTGCTCCTGGCCGGCGACGCCGCGCACATTCACCACTCGGTGGGTGGGCAGGGCCTCAACACCGGTGTGCAGGACGCGGTGAACCTCGGCTGGAAGCTGGCCCAGGTGATCAACGGGATCTCGCCGGAGAGCCTGCTGGACACCTACCACGCCGAGCGCCACCCGGTGGCTGCCCGCGTGCTGCGCAACACGATGGCCCAGCTCGCGCTCCTGATGCGTCCCGACGACCGCACCAAGGCATTGGGCGACACCGTCTCCGAACTCCTCGGCTTGGACGGGCCCCGCAAGCGGTTCGGTGCCATGATGTCCGGTCTGGACATTCGCTACGACGCGGGTGAGGACCATCCGCTGCTCGGTCGGCGCATGCCCGATCTGGACCTGACGATCGGTGACCGACGCCGGCGTCTGTACACGCTGCTGCACGAGGCGCGACCCGTCGTGCTCAACCTCAGTCGGCCCGGCGCCCTCGACATCACCGGCTGGGAGACCCGAGTGCAGCTGATCGACGCGAGATATGTTGGCGTGTGGGAGCTTCCGGTGATCGGCGAGGTTGCTACTCCCAGCGCGGTGCTGATCCGGCCCGACGGACACGTCGCCTGGGTGGGCGACGGCTCGGTGACCGGACTGACCGACGCGCTCACCACCTGGTTCGGGGCGCCCGAGTCAGCGCGGCGGTGAAGTCTGCGTTCAGGTCTCGGGTGATCAGCCGGCGCACTGCGATCACGGCCACCGTTCCAGCGATCGTCGCCCAGGAATGGTCGACGCCGAGCCGGAGCAGGCCCGCAGCGAGAAACAGATCGAGCATCACGCGCAGTGCGAGCAGCGGTTGGCGGAACGCGGCCAGGGCGGCAAGGCCGAGCAGGATTCCGGCAACACCGAAGGCCCATGAGGCGCCGGCGACCAGGTTCATGGGGCCGGCGGCGGTTCGGCGGGAGAGCGCGGCGGCGGCTTCTCCTGCTCGATCTCGCGCTGCTCCTGGGCGATCTCCCGGGTCAGCGAGTAGTTCAGCAGCGTGCGGATGGTGGCGATCGCGGCCAGCTTGCCGATCTCCTCGAATGACGGTGAGATCGCCGTCCGCAACACGTCGGCAGCGAGCTGGAACTCCAGACCCAGCACCAGGAATCGGGCCAGCGACAGCCGCACCGCCGAGAACTGGTTGATGTTGCGCTGCGCCAGAGAGACGGCGAACTTCGCGATCGCGACGATCGCCCCGATCATGATGACGACGGCGCCGCAGGCCTCGATGAGCCGCACCATCAGGTCGACCATGTCGCGCAGCGCCCACTCGGGGAGCACTTCGAGCGCGTAGGCGGTTCGGGTCACATCAGGTCTCTCCGGCAAGCCCGCGGTGAAGGTCAAACGACCTTCGCGCCGGGAGCCCCTTCCTGTTCGACAGCGCCGGGTTCCAGTGGCGCGCCGCCGCGTCGCGACTTCCTCATCCGCCGCTCGAGACGGGTCGCGAACCACGACAGCAAGAAGTTGACGCTGATCATCAACAACGCGATGACGATCAACGCCGGAATGTAGTTGCCGTAGGACGAACCGACGACCGTGCCTTGGCGCACCATCTCCACGAACGTGATCTGGTAGCCGATTGCGGTGTCCTTGAGCACGACCACCAGCTGGGAGATCAGCACCGGCAGCATCGACGTGACCGCCTGGGGGAGCAGGATCGCCCGCATCGTCTGCCCCGACGTCAGCCCCAACGCCGCTGCCGCCTCGCCCTGTCCGCGAGGCAGCGCGCGCACCCCGGCCCGCACGATCTCGGCGATGACGGCGCCGTTGTAGAGCGTCAGACCGGTGATGACACCGGCCAACGCCAGGTATTGGGACTGGAACACGCCATAGAAGGCGTACAGAAAGTAGGCGAAGATCATCATGATCAGCACCGGCACCGCGCGGAAGAACTCGACGAACACCGACGACGCCCAGCGGATCCCGGTGTGTTTCGACATGCGGCCCACACCGAGGAGGAAGCCCAAGACCAGTGCCAAAGCGATCGACACCACGGCCGCGGTGAGCGTGCCCTGGATGCCCGGCAAGACGTAGGTGGTCCACAGATTCGACGTCAGGAACGGTTCCCACTTCGCCGCGGTCAGCTGCCCCTTGGCTTCCAGCTGTATATAGACGACCCACGCCACCACGGCGACGACGACAGCGGTGATGGCGCTGATCACGTGGTTGCGGACACGCGCGCGTCGTCCGGGCGCGTCGAACAGGACCGAGGCGCTGCTCATGATCGTCCGTTCTTCGCGCAACCGCTCATCATGTTTGCGACACCGCCATCCGCTTGCCCAGCCAGCCGAAGAACAACCCCAGCGGCAGCGTGAGGATGACGAAACCGGCCGCGAAGATGCCGCCGACGACCAACACCGCCGCGGTGTTCTCGATCATCTCCTTCATCAACAGCGCGGCCTCGGCCACGCCGATCGCCGAGGCGATGGTGGTGTTCTTCGTCAGGGCGATCAGCACGGAGCCCATCGGTATGATGACCGCGCGAAACGCCTGCGGCAACAGCACGATTCCCAGGTTCTGCCCGAACGTCAGGCCGAGGGACCTGGCCGCCTCGGCCTGCCCCAGCGGCACCGTGTTCACCCCCGAACGAACCGTCTCGCACACGAACGCCGCGGTGTAGACCGTCAAACCGAGCAGCGCCAGCCGGAAGCCGCTGTCGGCGATGAACGTCGGCGACTGCCGATCGGCCAGCGTGATGCCCAGCGTCTGCGACAGCCCGAACGAGCAGAACAAGATGATCAGCGTCAGCGGGGTGTTGCGCACGACGTTGACATAGCTCGTGCCGATCCAGTTGAGCATCGGCACCGGTGCCAGCCGCATCGCGGCCAGCACCGTGCCGATGACGAGTGCACCGATCGCCGAGAACACCGTCAGCTGGATGGTCGTCCAGAAGGCGCCGAAGATCTCCTCGCGGTACTCGGTGAAAACCTCCACTGATGGACCCTCTGGTTACCTGGCCTGTCCCCTAGTTGTCGAGCGGCGGCGGCGCCGGTGCGGTGATACCGGCGGGGCCGAGGTTCTTGTCGAACGCCTCTCTCCAGGCCCCACTATCTTCCATCTTCTTGAGTGCGTCGTTGATCTTGGTGCGCATCTCGGTGTCGTCCTTCTTCAGGCCGATGCCGTAGCGCTCCTCGGAGAACGTCTCGCCGACGATCTTGAACGCGCCCGGAGACTGCGCGGCGTAACCGGCGAGGATGACCTCGTCGGTCGTCACGGCGTCCACCGCGCCGTTCTTGAGCGCCTCGATGCACGCCGAGTAGGTGTCGTACTGCTGCAGCTGCACGCCGGGATACTCGTCCTTGATCTTCTGTGCCGGCGTCGAGCCCGACACCGAGCACAGAATCTTGTTGTTCTCCAGCGACGATGCGCCGGTGATGTCGTTGCTGTCCGAGCGCACCAGCAGGCTCTGCCCGGTGATCAGGTACGGGCCGGCGAAAGCAACCTTCTCCTTGCGGGAGTCGGTGATCGAGTACGTCGCCGCGATGAAGCTGACCTGGCCGTTCTGAATGAGGTTCTCGCGCTGCGCCGACGGGGCTTCCTTCCACTCGATCTTGTCGGGCGCGTAGCCGAGTTCGCCGGCGACATACGTCGCCACGTCGACATCGAAGCCGCTCATCGTGCCGTCGGGGTTCTTCATCCCGAGGCCGGGCTGGTCGAACTTGGTGCCGATGACGATCGAGTCGCCGCCAGCGCCGCCGTCACCGCCGCCGCACGCGGTCGCGGCGAGGGGAAGGGCGACGGCCAGGGCGAGTGCACCGATGACGCGCTTGGACATGGGTATCGCAAACCTCGGAGACATCGTGGGTGTTTCCTTTCGCCGGAGCGGGTGGTGTTGATGTGGTGGTCAGTGATGGAGAATCTTGCCCAGAAAGTCCTTGGCGCGGTCGGTCTGGGGATTGTCGAAGAACTGCACGGGTTCCGCGTCCTCGAGGATGGCGCCGTCGGACATGAACACCACGCGGTTGGCGGCCCGGCGCGCGAACCCCATCTCGTGGGTGACCACCACCATCGTCATTCCCTCGGTGGCCAGCGCGACCATCACCGAGAGGACTTCGTTGATCATCTCGGGGTCCAGTGCGCTGGTCGGTTCGTCGAACAGCATCACCTTGGGGTTCATCGCCAGTGAGCGGGCGATCGCCACTCGCTGCTGCTGGCCGCCGGACAGCTGGGCCGGGTACTTGTCGGCCTGGTTGGCCACACCCACCCGCTCCAGCAGGCTCATCGCCTTCTCCCGCGCCTCCGTCTTGGACGTCTTGCGGACCTTCATCGGTGCCAGTGCCACATTCTCGACAATTGTCTTGTGCGCGAACAGATTGAAGGACTGGAACACCATGCCGACGTCGGATCGCAACTGCGCGAGCTTGCGCCCCTCCGCGGGCAGCACCTGGCCGTCGATCGCGATGGTGCCCGAATCGATCGTCTCCAAGCGGTTGATGGTGCGGCACAACGTCGACTTGCCTGAGCCCGACGGTCCCAGCACGACGACGACCTGCCCCTTGGCGACTTCGAGGTTGATGTCCCTGAGCACATGGAGCTCGCCGAAGTGCTTGTCGACCGACTTCATCGAGATCATCGGCACTGCCGAGGCGCTCTCCATGGGAGGAGACCTTACCCAGGGAACGCTCAACTCGCCCGGAACTCGACAATCCGCCCAGATCACCGCGGGCAGGCGTGCGTTCAGTGCCGTTTCATTAGTGGCGGGCCCGCTACGTAGGATGGTCGCCGTGACTTCGATGGTGACGCAGCAGGCGAACGGGGCGACCCCCGAGCGTCGCGCCGACGGCGCCGCGCGCACCTACCAGGTCCGGACCTACGGCTGCCAGATGAACGTGCACGACTCCGAGCGCCTCGCCGGGCTGCTGGAGGCCGCCGGATACCGGCGCGCCGCCGACGGCAGCGACGCCGACGTCGTCGTGTTCAACACCTGCGCGGTGCGGGAGAACGCCGACAACAAGCTCTACGGCAACCTCAGCCACCTCGCGCCGCGTAAGCAGTCCGAGCCGAACATGCAGATCGCCGTCGGTGGCTGCCTGGCGCAGAAGGACCGGGACGCGGTGCTGCGCAAGGCGCCGTGGGTGGACGTGGTGTTCGGCACCCACAACATCGGCTCCCTGCCCGCGCTGCTCGACCGGGCACGGCACAACCAGGTCGCGCAGGTCGAAATCGCCGAAGCACTGCAGGAATTCCCGTCGGCCCTCCCTGTCAGCCGCGAATCATCTTACGCCGCTTGGGTTTCCATATCGGTGGGCTGCAACAACACCTGCACGTTCTGCATCGTCCCCGCACTGCGGGGCAAGGAGGTGGATCGCCGGCCGGGTGACGTGCTCGCCGAGGTCCAGACCCTGGTCGACCAGGGCGTCCTGGAGATCACGCTGCTGGGGCAGAACGTCAACGCCTACGGTGTCTCGTTTGCTGACCAGGCGCAGCCCCGCGACCGGGGCGCATTCGCCAAGTTGCTGCGGGCATGCGGTGACATCGACGGCCTGGAACGGGTGCGGTTCACCTCACCGCATCCCGCGGAGTTCACCGACGACGTCATCGAGGCGATGGCCGAGACGCCCAATGTGTGCCCGACCCTGCACATGCCGCTGCAGTCGGGTTCCGACCGCGTCCTGCGCGCGATGCGGCGGTCCTACCGCGCCGAGCGCTACCTGGGCATCATCGACCGCGTGCGCGCCGCGATCCCGCACGCGGCGATCACCACCGACCTGATCGTCGGGTTCCCGGGAGAAACCGAGGAGGACTTCCAGGCAACCCTGGACGTCGTCGCGGCCGCACGTTTCTCCAGCGCGTTCACCTTCCAATACTCCAAGCGGCCCGGTACACCGGCAGCCGATCTCGATGGTCAGGTGCCCAAAGCCGTTGTGTCCGAGCGGTATCAGCGACTGATCGAGCTTCAGGAGCGAATCTCCCTTGAGGAGAACACCGCTCAGATCGGGCGCACGGTCGAATTGCTGGTCGCCACCGGTGAGGGCCGGAAGGACGCCAGCACCGCGCGAATGTCCGGCCGGGCCCGTGACGGCAGGTTGGTGCACTTCGCCCCCGGCGAGGCCGGTCAGATCCGGCCCGGCGACGTCGTCCTCACCACCGTCACCGGCGCCGCCCCGCACCACCTCATCGCCGACGCCCGCCTCATCGGTCACCGTCGCACCCGCGCCGGGGACGCCCACGCCGCGGGGGAGAAGCCCCGCACCGGCGTCGGGCTCGGCATGCCGGGCGTCGGCGCTCCCGAATCGGGACCCGCGACCGTGGGGTGTGCACTGTGAGCTCGCAACCCCGTGGCGATCACGAGTTCGACGACTTCAAGGGTGATATCGAAGACGCCGAGCGGCGCGTCGCGCGCGAGATCGAGCCCGGCGCGCGGGCGTTGGCGATCTCGATCTTCGTGTTCGTCCTGCTGGTGTCGCTCGTGCTGCCGCACACCGGCGGCGCCAGGGGCCTCGACGTGCTGGTGGGTTCCGACGCGGCGATCGAGAACGGCATCGCGTTGCCGTCGCGCGTGTTCACCTGGTTGGCGCTCGTCTTCGGTGTCGTGTTCTCGATGCTGGCGCTGGTGACCCGCAGGTGGGCGCTGGCGTGGATCGCGCTGGCAGGATCGACGGTGTCGTCGTTCCTGGGACTGCTGGCGGTGTGGTCACGCCAGACTGCTCCCGAACCGCACCCCGGCCCGGCCATCGGCCTGGTCCTGGCCTGGCTGGCCGTCATCCTGCTCGCCTACAACTGGGCCAGGGTGGTGCTGACCCGCTCCGCGCTGCAGCTGGCCACCGAAGAACATCGCCGCCGCCTGGCGGCCGAACGCCAGCACAAAGGACTGCTCGACGGCTACGGCGACGAGGGCGACGGGCCCGCGAAGCCCTGACCTGGTCAGCGCTTCCGGCTCAGCGCGTCGGCGGCCGCATCGGCCCACTGTCGCCACTGCTCGGCGCTGGCCCGGGCCTGTTCGGCGTCCTTGGTGCGGCCGGCGGCCGCAGCCTTCTCCGCCTGTCGTTCGAACTGCTCGGCGCGGGCCCGGAACTGATCGGCGCGCGCCTGCGCCTCGGGATCGACCCCGCCGGTCGGGGTGTCGCGGATCTTCTTCTCGACCGCGCGCAGCCGTCGCTCCAGATCCGCGCTGCGTTCGCGGGGGACCTTGCCGATGGCGTCCCATTTGTCGCCGATGGAACGCAGCGCCGCGCGGGCTGCGTCCGGGTCGGCGGTGTCGAGCTTCTCGGCCTCGGCGAGCAGGGCCTCCTTGGCCGCGGCGTTGGCACGGAACTCGGCGTCACGTTCCGCGGTGGCCGCATTGCGGGCGGAGAAGAACTTGTCCTGCGCCGCCTTGAACCGGTGCCACAGCGCGTCGTCGACGTCCTTGGCGGCGCGCCCGGCCGCCTTCCATTCGGTCAGCAGATCACGGAAGGTCGCCGACGTGGTCCCCCAGTCGGTGGAGTCGCACAGTTCCTCCGCGCGCACACACAGCGACTCCTTGGCCTGCTTGGCGCCGACGCGTTCCCGGTCGAGTTCGGCGAAGTGCGAGCCGCGGCGCCGGTTGAACGTCTCTCGCGCTGCCGAGTAGCGCTTCCACAGCGCATCGTCGGTCTTGCGGTCCAGGCCGGTGATCGTCTTCCACTCGTCCAGGATGGCCCGCAGCCGGTCACCTGCCGCCTTCCACTGCGTGGAATCGGCCGCCAACTCCTCGGCCTCGACGGCGAGCGCCTCCTTGCGTGCGGTCTGCGCGGCGCGGGCCTCCTCGCGCTTGGCCTTCTCCTCGGCGGTGGCGCTGTCGGCGTGCTCGATGATCGCCTGCAGGCGCGCGGTCAGGGAGTCGACATCACCCAGGACGTGGGCCGTCGGCACGGTGTCGGCGAGCGTCGACGCCGCGGAACGGATCTTGCGGGCATCGCCGGAGCCGGACGCCAACCGCTGCTCCAGGAGCATCACCTCGGTGTGTAGATCGTCGAAGCGCCGCCCGAAGTGCTCGAACGCGGCCTCGGTGTCGCCCGCCTGCCACTTCCCAATGGTGCGTTCACCGGACGCGGTGATCAGCCACACGGTGCCGTCGGGGTCGACACGGCCGAAGCGGTGGGGGTCGCTGGGGGGAACCACGCTGACGGCGGCGGGCTTGGCGGGGCCCGCGGGTCCTGGCCGGATAGCCCCGGGCGCCGGCCGGCTGGTGCCCGGCCCCGGCCGCGCCGGACCCGGCTTCGGCTTGGGGGCGGGGTGCTCGAAGTCCTGGGGATCGCCCGGGTCGGTGATCGTCATGTCCGTACCTCATGCCCTCCGCGCGGATGCCCGCGCACCTGCCGCGCACCGCGGCGCCTACCAGCTGACTCGCCGTCGACGGATCTCGAAGCCACCGAAAGCTGTCGAACGGCGTAGCAGCCATTCAAACAGGTCACCGCCCGCCACGCCCACGCCTTGGGTGGAGTGCCTGGTATCTAGGCTCGGTGCGAATACTCACCGGAGGTGGTCGATGGCGAAAGCGGATATCGCCGCTCTGCTCGCCCTGGCCGCAGCGTTCTTCATCGCGGTCGGCGACGTCATCCACCAACGCTCGGCGCACGAGGTCACCGATGAGCCGGTCGGACACCTCACGCTGTTCCTGAGCCTGCTGCGGGATCGCCGGTGGTGGCTGGGCAGCGGCGTTGCCGCTGCCGGGTTCGCGCTGCAGGCCGCGGCCCTGGGCCTGGGCTCGGTGCTGCTGGTGCAGGCGGTCCTGGTCACCTCGCTGCTCTTCGCGCTGCCGATCAGTGCCTGGCAGTCACACCGGCGGGTCACCCGGTGGGAGTGGATGTGGGCCGTGCTGCTCGCCGGGGCGGTGATCGTCATCGTGACCGTCGGGAATCCGACCGCCGGGCAGTCGCGGGCGTCGCTGCAGTCATGGATCGAGGTGGCCGCCGTGTTGGGGCCCGCCCTGGTGTTGTGTCTGATCGGCGCCAGGGTGTGGTCGGGTCCGGCAGGCGCGGTGCTGCTCGCCGTGGTGTCCGGAGCGCTGTGGGGGTTGTTCGCGGTGCTGACCAAGTCGGTGGTGGACCGCCTCGACGTGACGAGCGTGGCCGGTGTCGGGAAGCTGCTGGCCACCCCGGAGCTCTACGCGTGGGCTCTGGTCGCGGTCGCGGGCACGGCCATGCAGCAGGCGTCGTTCCGCGCGGGCACGTTGACCGCGTCGCTGCCGACGATGACCGTCACCGAGCCGATGGTGGCGTCCGCGCTGGGGGTCGTCGTTCTGGGCGAGACGCTGCGGCCGGGCGAGGCCGGCTGGTTCACCCTTTTCGCCGCGGTGGCCGTCATGGTCGCGGCGACCGTCGCGCTCGCCCGCGGGGAAGCCGCCACCCGAGAACCGGCCTGAGCTGCTGCGGCGGCTACGTTGGTGGCGTGCTGAGCGCTATCGCCATCGTGCCGTCGGCGCCCGTCATGGTCCCCGAACTCGCCGCCGCGGCAGCCGCCGAGATCGCGGACCTGCGTGCCGCCGCGAAGACCGCGGTCACGGCGCTGCCGCCGCGCTGGATCGGCGTCGGCGTCGCAGACATCGCCACCGACAGCGTCGCGGGCCC
>Ga0209347_1001624_pt1 | contig 34773 bp, 34 predicted proteins | sample AutmiccommuBRH23_FD_187382 | JGI IMG/M metagenome (GOLD analysis project Ga0209347, IMG submission 187382) | Deep subsurface microbial communities from Mt. Terri, Switzerland - Autotrophic microbial communities BRH/23 (SPAdes) (version 2) | ecosystem: Environmental > Aquatic > Deep subsurface >...
TCCAGTCGGTGCTGTCGGGCACCTGGCTGATGACCGTGTGCTCCGGATCGAACTCCACGAACGCCCGCGCATCGGCCTCGGACGACACCACGAAGGAGAAGTCCTTGTCCAGGAACACGGACACCAGCAACGGCGCCGAGTGATCCGGATCGATGGCCGCGTCACCGACGAACTCGCGGATGCCCACCCGCTCGACGACCACATCGTGGTAGCGCTCGACGATCTCGGATTCGTCGACCAGCTCGCCGGACTCGGTGTCGTACCAACCTGGTTGAGGATCGTCCTCCCACTTGATCAGACCGGTGGTCCACGCAAGCTCGAGAACACCGGCTGCCGACAGCTCGTTGTCGATCTCCATCTCGAAGCGGGTGCGCGAGGACCCGTACGGTCCGAGTTCGGCACCGCCGACGATGACCACCAGATCGGCAGGGTCGACGTCGAGGTCCTCCCACGGCGGCGGGGGCGCCGGGGTGGCCGGACGCGGCGGGGACGGCAGGGACGCGATCATATGACCGGGGACCTCGTCGTCGGTGGCCTCCTCGGCCGGGCTCGCCACCGCTTCTTCGCGGGCCTTGGCGGCCAGCGCCGACAGATCCAGGTCGACCTCCGCCAGACCGCCGGTCAAGTCGGCCTGCACGGGCTCCCGCGCGGCCGCGACCCTGGTCTCGACGTCGCACAGGGCCAGCAACATGCTCGCCATCTGCTCGGTCGAGTAGGTGGTCACACCGGCTTCCTCTACACCGTCGACGATGACGTCGTTGTGGCCCATCAGGCCGGTGCCGCGCGTCCAGCCGATCAGAGCGTGGGCCAGGCTGACGCGCTGCGCCCACGACGACTCGGCCTTCCAGCGCGAGACGACCGCGTCCAGCGCGGACTTCGACTCGCCGTAGGCGCCGTCGCCGCCGAACATGCCCCGGTTCGGTGAACCGGGCAGCACCACGTGCAGCCGCGCCGCGATGTCGCGATCGGCGCCGATGTGAGACAGGCCCGCGATCAGCCGCTGCACGGCCCACAGCAGAACCTTCATCTCCATCTCGGAGCGCGACCCGGCATCGGACAGATCGCCTGCCACCCGAGGTGCCGCGAACGGGAACAGCAGTGTCGGTGTGAGCGCGTCCTTGATGTGGATCGATTTCGGTCCGAGGCTCTCGGTCTGCTCGCCGCCGACCCACTCCGCCAACGCGTCGATGTCGTTGTAGGAGGCCATGTTCGCGGGCACCACCCACAACTGCGCGCCATAGCGGGCGTTGTCGCGGTACAGGCTGCGGTAGAACCCGAGCCTGCTGTCGTCGAGCTTGGACGTCGTGGCGATGACGGTCGCGCCGCCGTCGAGCAGCTGAGCCACCACCGAGGCCGCGATCGAACCCTTCGAGGCGCCCGTCACGACGGCGACTTCGTCGGTGTAGCGGCCCTTGCCCGGGTTCTCCGCGCCTGCTGCAGCACGGGCGTAGAGCGAGGCGTGGATGTTCAGGCCCGCAGCCAGTGCCTTGCCCTGCCAGTAGGTGGCCTGCGTGCCCACGACGTGTCCGGCACCCTCGAACCGCTCCGACAGGCGAACCCAGTCGGCCTCGAGGTCGGCCTCGTCCATCAGCCAGATCTTGGCCAGATCCTCACGGGCACTGGCCCAACGGTCGTCGAACAACACCGCCTTGCGGCTGTCGAACGCCGGTGCCACCAGACGTGGCCAGTCCGAACCGAGTTCGGCGGTGACAAGGTCGATGAGCTCCGCGTCGGCGGACGGCTCGGGGGTGACAACGGGACGGCTGTGGCCGAGCTGATCGAGGATCGCGCGGGCCGCTGAGGCCAGCACCCCGTCAGGCCCGGTCACCTTCTCGGCGAACTCGCCGAGGGCGGCCGAATCGACGACGCCGCCACCGCCACCGGCAGCGGACGGCAGCGATACCGGCACACCGCGTCGCGCGCCCACCGCGGCCACTGCGGCGTCGATGGCCTTGTCGACACTGGCGGCGTCCCCCAACGCGCCGTCGTGCAGACCGCCGAGGGCACCGCCGCGCACGCTGGATCCCTCGCGGGTTCCCAGCGCCACCTCCACGGTGACGTGCTTGGCCCAGCCCTCACCGAGCTCCCAGGCCTTCGTGACCCGCTCGGCGATGTAGGCGGGCCGCTTGCCGGACGGCCCGAGGACCGTGCGCAGCTGGTCGTTGATCGCGTCCGAGAGCACCGGACCGAACGGCTTGTAGGTCCGCGCCAGCTTCGTCACCTGGGACTTCAGGCCCGCCAGGTCGGCCTCGGCGGCACCGTCGATGGCGCCGAGGTTCAGCTCCGAGCCGAGGTCGACCAGCATCTGGTTACGCCGCGAGGACGCCCCGTCGGTGATCGACTCGATGGAGTCCAGCGCCTCGATCTGGTCGTTGCGGATCTTGGCCGACAGCGCGATGAGCGCCATCGTGGCGTCCGACGCGTCGAAGCCGAGATCGTCCGGGCGCGGAGCGCCGCCGGGCGCGACATTGGACCCCGGACCGCCCGCGGGGGCGGCCGAAGGGGCGGCCGTAGGGGCGGGAGCGGAGGGGGCCGCCTCCGCCGGAGCGGCCTCCGCCGGAGCGGCCTGCGCGGTGTCCTCGTCGAGGTCGGGCTCCGGATCGGTGTCGGTGGCGAACAGCACCGCGGCGTCGCGCTCTGCGTTGAGCACCTCGGTGGTGTTGTGCGAGTACTCCGGCAGCTTCAGCGTGTTGGTGGCCAGACCCGTGACGGTCGGGGCGTTCTTCACCCCGATCTCGACGAACCGCTCGACCCCGAGGCCGCCCGCGGCCTCCTCGATGAAGAGCAGATCCTGGGTCTCGATCCAGCGCACCGGGCTGGCGAACTGCCAGGCCAACAACTCGATGACGATCTTGCGGCACAGCTCGCGCGGCCGCTCGTTGCGCCAGGTGTCGTAGTCGGCGAGGATCTCGTCGAGCGGCTCGGCGGGCACCAGGTCCCGGATCTCCTGAATGAAGTCGCGGTCCAGGGTGAACGGCCGCGGCACCAGGTTCGGGATGTAGCGGCCGACGAGCAGCGCCGGATCGGCGTCGCGCGGCATGACCCGCTCCAGGGCACGACGGAAGTCGGCGACGCCGACCCGCAGCACCGACGAGTGGAACGGCACGTCGATGCCCGGCACCAGGATGAACGACCGCTTGCCGCCGCTGATCTCGCGGCGGCGCTCGACCTCTTCCTCCAGCTCTTCGAGGCCGCGGACCGTGCCGGCGATCGCGTACTGCGAGCCGCGCAGGTTGTAGTTCACGATTTGCAGGAATTCGCCTGTGCGCTCGGAGATCTCGTCGATGAACGCGGGGACGTCGTCGTCGTCGAGATCGATCTGCGACGGGCGGATGGCCGCGAGCCGGTAGTTGGAGCGGCCCTGGGCGTCGCGGGGCACGATGTCGTGCATCTTGGACCCGCGGTGGAACACCACCTCGAGCAGCGCCTCGAGCTCGTAGACACCGCTGACGCAGGCCAGCGCGGTGTACTCGCCGACCGAGTGACCGCACGCCATGGCGTCCTCGACGAACGCGCCCTGCTCACGCATCTCGGCGACCTGGGCAGCGGCCACCGTGGCCATCGCGACCTGGGTGAACTGCGTCAGGTAGAGCACGCCCTCGGGGTGGTGGTAGTGCACGCCGGAGGCGATCAGGCTGGTCGGGTTGTCACGCACCACGTGCAGCACCGAGAAGCCCAGCGTCTCGCGGGTGAACTTGTCCGCCGAGTCCCAGACCTTGCGTGCCGCCTTGGACCGGGCCCGCACGTCCATGCCCATGCCCTTGGACTGGATGCCCTGGCCGGGGAACGCGTAGACGGTCTTGGGGGCGGCCAGCTGGGCCGTCGCCGCCATCACCAGTTCGCCGCCTGACCCGCTCCCCGGGGTCGCTTCGCTCCCTGCCCGCCGTGCCTTGGCGGAGACCTCGATGATCTCGGCGCCGCGGTCGATGCCGACGCGGTCGACCCGGAACTCGATCTCGTCGCCGGGCAGCACCATCCCCAGGAAACGGGACGTCCAGCCGACCAGGCGGGCCGGCGGGGTGGCACGGCCGTCGGTGGCGGTGACGGCGTGCTGAGCCGCCGCCGAGAGCCACATGCCGTGCACGATCGGTGTTTTCAGACCGGCGAGCAGCGCGGCCGCCCGATCGGTGTGGATCGGGTTGTGGTCACCGGAGACCACCGCGAACGCACTCATGTCGACCGGTGCGGTGACGACGACGTCGCGGCGCCTGCGTCGCGGGGTGTCGGTGGCGTTGTCGGTGATGGCGCCGCCGGCACGCGGCGGATCGGTCAGCTCGACCGCACCGGTGCGTCCGCGGATCGCGAAGCGCTCCTCGAGCGTGGCCAGCACCGCCTCACCGCCGGTCTCCCTGATGGTGACGGTGACCGGGACGACGCGTCCGACCTCGGTGTCGGTGGCCGCCGAAGTGGTTGCGGTGACGGTCAATTCGGACTTGGCCGTCGGCATCGCCTGCAGCAGGTGAGCCGCGTGGTCGAGGTGCACCAGGCTCAGCAGACCCTCCACGACGGGGAAGCCGTCGTCGGTGAGCGCCGACCCGATCGCCGAGAACACGGCGGGCCAGCACAGCCCGACGAGGGCATCCGGCACCAGGGTGAGGCCGGGCGCCAGCGGCGCGCCGAACGTCGCGGTGACACCGGTGTGGTCGGCGACCTTCTGCGGATCCCATTCGACCGTGACCGTCGCGGTGCCCTGATTGCTCCTCCCGTCCGCCGTGTTCTCCTCCACCGGCGGAAGCGCTTCGGGCCCTTCGACACCGGCGGCGATCGCCAGCACCGCGCGCATCGCCTTGGACGCGTCCTCGACGGTGACGATCGGCATGCCGCCGTCGACCGTGCAGGACGGCAGGGTGAAGTGGATGTCGATCCAGATGTCGGACAGCGGCACGCTCAGCGTGACGGAAGATTCCCCCGCCAGTTCCAGCCGGGCACCGGTGGACGGATGTGTGGCGCTGGGCTTTCCTGGCACGTCGTTGACCTGCCACTCGCCCGGCTCACCGATGTGGTGCACGGGGTTGATCGCGGTGCGTCCCGCCCAGAGCACGTCGGGCGAATCGAGGACGACGGCCAGCGGTCCGGCGACGTCGGCGCGCGCCTGACGACGGGACACCACGGCGACGGGTTCGGCCCCCGAGCCCAGCACGCGGTCGATGATCTCCTGTTCGAACCGGTCCAGCAGCTCGCCGACCGGCTCGTCTACCCGGGTGATGCCCGCGACGGCCTGGGTGCCGGGGATGATGCACACCTGGTCGGCGGAGTAGCGGGCGTCGTGCGCCTGCCACAGCGAGTCGCTGCGCCACCAGCGCCGGACGTCCTTGTCGATGACCGGGACGAAGTTGACCGGCTTGCCCGGCTTCTTGCATAGCGTCACGAAGAACGGGACGTCAGCCGGATGCAGCCTGACCGTCTCCGCGTCGGGGTAACGAGCCAGCAGTACGGCGATCGCCTGGGCCGGATCGTCAAGCAGCGCTTGACCTTCCGGACTATCGTGGAACAGCGACTCGATCGGCCCGAAGTCCTTCTCATGCAGCCGCGACTCGGCGCGCTTGAGCATCTCCTCGAAGCGTTCCCGCCAGGTGTCGGCCAGCCATTGACTGCCCGGCGCCGCGGTGTCGGCGGTGCTGTCGCCGTGTCCGATCGCCAGCTCGATGTAGCGCTGCAGCCACTGCAGGTAGGTCATGTCGCCGATGTCGCCGAAGTACGGCTTGGCGGTGTCGGCCATCGCGGCGATGATCTCGGCGCGGCGCTCGGCGACGGCGTCGGCGTCACCGGCGACCTCGTCGAGGAGGCGGCCGCAGCGCGACGCGGTGTTGTCGATCTCGTGGATGTCGGCGCCGAGCTGGCTGCGACCGCTGGCCATGCCGTTGATGGCCCGGCCCGCCCCGACCCAGGTGTCGGTGCCGGTGGTCTCGACGAGCATCTGCTTGACTGCAGGCGACGTCGTCGCCTCCTTGGTGGCCATCGCGGCAGTGCCGACGAGAATGCCGTCGACCGGCATCGACGGGAATCCGTACTGCTCGGCCCAGTCGCCGGACAGGTATTCGGCCGCGCGCTCGGGGGTGCCGATGCCGCCGCCGACGCAGATCGTGACGTTGGCGTACTTGCGCAGCTCCCCGTAGGTGGCCAGGAGCAGGTCGTCGAGGTCCTCCCAGGAGTGGTGTCCGCCGGCACGGCCACCCTCGATGTGGACGATGACGTCCCTGTTGGGGACCTCGGTCGCGATCTTGATGACGGACTTGATCTGGTCGACCGTGCCGGGCTTGAACACCACGTTGCTGATGCCGACGGAGTTGAGCTCCTCGATCAGGTCGACGGCCTCTTCGAGGTCGGGGATGCCCGCGGTGACGACCACCCCGTCGATCGGCGCACCGGACTGGCGGGCCTTCTGCACCAGCCGCTTGCCCCCCACCTGCAACTTCCACAGGTACGGGTCGAGGAACAGCGAGTTGAACTGGATGGCGCGGCCCGGTTCGAGCAGCTGGGTGAGCTCTTTGATGCGCGCGTCGAAGATCTCTTCGGTGACCTGACCGCCACCGGCGAGCTCGGCCCAGTGGCCGGCGTTGGCGGCGGCGGCGACGATCTTGGCGTCGACCGTCGTCGGCGTCATGCCCGCGAGCAGGATCGGGGACCGGCCGGTGAGGCGAGTGAACTTGGTCGAGACCTTGACCGACCCGTCGGGCAGCGTGATCGGCTTGGGAGCGTAACTCGACCACGCCGGCGCGATCGTCGGTGCGGCACCGACGGTGAACAGGCTGCGCTGACCGGCGCGGGTGGCAGCCGGGACGATGCCCGTGCCGAGTCCGCGGATCACCGGCGCGGTCAGCCGCGTCACGGTGTCGCTGGGGCCTAGGTCGATGATCCACTTGGCACCGGCCGCGGCGAGGCCCTCGACCTCGGCCACCCAGTCCACGGGCCTGACGAAGATGTACTCGGCGAGTTCGCGCGTCAGCTTGGCATCCAGGCCGGTCCTGGCCGCCCATTCGTCGACGAGGTCGACGCCGCCGGCCAGCCGCGGGGTGTGGAACCCGACCTCGACCTGAACCTGGTTGAACACCGGGCGGAAGACGGCGCCACCGCGCGCCTTGTTCTTGCGCTCCGCTTCCTCTTTCTCGGTGATCTTGGTGCAGTAGAGCTCGAACCGGGCCAGTTGCTCGGGGGTCCCGGTGATGACGACCGAGCGCCTGCCGTTGCGGATGGACAGCGCGGGCGCCAGCACGGTCCGGACGTCCTGTGCGAACTCGTCGAGGAGCTCGGCCATCCGGGCGGGGTCGACGTTGGTCACCGACACCATCGGCGACTTGTCACCGCGGCCGACCATGCCGCAGCGGCGCGAGACCAGTGATCCCGCCGCGCCGATCAGCTGACCGATCGCCAGCAGTTCGACGTCGCGGGCGCCCCCTGCCTTCAGCGATTCCACGGCGGTGACGCCCTGCGAATGGCCGGCGATCGCGACCGGCGGGTGACCGGTGAGATCGAGCCCCTGGCGCTCCAGCGCGCGCATGGCCGCCATCTGGGTGAGCAGGATTCCCGGTCCTGAGATCGCGGCGGTGGTGAGGTCCTTCGCGGCGGGCAACGGCTCGTCTGCGGCCAGCGCGCGGATCCACTTCATCGGTTCGAAGCCGATCGGGCGCACCACGACCAGTTCGCGCGCCAGCGGCTCCAGCAGCAACTCGGCCTCAGCGACCAGCTGACTGATCTCGGACTCGATGCCGGCCGAGTTGACCAGCTCCTCGAGGTTCTCCAGCCAGGAGCCACCCTGGCCGCCGAAGGCCACGGCGTAGGGCTCGCCGGAATGGAGTCGATCGACGAGTGCGTGCGCTCCAGTCAGCGGTTCGTAGGCCTGGCCCGTGTCGGAGCCGTTGTCTGCCGAGGTGGTGGCACGCTGCTGGTCGTTGATCGTCACGTCTTGTTGTCTCCCTCAGGTTCGCGGTCCCGCGTATCGCTCGTCGTGGGCTGTTGTGGGTGCCGGCCTGCACCCGGGTGCGGCCGTTGCGATTCGGCGTCGAATCTGGCTGGTCTCGGTCGCGATCCAGGTGCCGTCAGGAATCTCGGGGATCCCGACGCATCCCAGCGGGTCGCGGTGGACACTCCAGCCGTACTAAGAGTGTCATGAGAGACGGCACAATTTTCGCCCTCCGAATGGTTACTGGCGAGTTCTACGCATGGGTAACAGACTTTGCATAACGCGCAGTTCGCGAGCGCTCAAACCCATCCGGGACAAACGTCCTGCATGAAGGTGGTTACGGTCGAGTAGGAAAGAAGTGCTGATCACGGCAGTACTGTTATGCAATCGTTATCTTGAAACTTGTGTTCGCAACTTGCCGGTCTCCGCAGTACGAATAGTGAACACTGAATGCGCAAATGTCTTGTCAGGTGTTTTCGCGATGTGTCCTAGTTTGCTGCAAAAACCTACTGGTCAGTAAGTCCTAGTCCCACTGGCCGAACTGCGGCTTCAGAATGTGGTTGATGTCGACGCCTACGCCGGCCACTTTGCGCTTGTCGATCTCCACCTGATGGAGATGGGCAGCAGGGTGCGCAACGCGTCCCGGCGAGCCCCAGTTGTGCTGCCAGTAATACGATCCCAGGCCATCCTGAAGTGCCCACTCGATGGTTCTGGAGTTCGCGTAGACGCCGACCCGCTGTCGTCCGAGGACCCGCTCCCAGCCGCGCAGATACGGCGCTACCTGGCGCTTGTACTGTTCGAACGTCGGGTCGTCGTCGATCGAGGTGTAGATGGGTGCGGCGACGGGCCCACCCGCGGCGGTGTGCAATTGCCAGCCGCGCTGCGCGTGCTGGATTCCTGCGGGCTCGCCGGCCAGCCAGTCAGCGGTGTCCTGCTTGCCGTACTGATAGCAGGAGACGATCTTGCAGCCACCCTGGTAGAGGTCGCGCGCCTCGGCCAACTGGATCGGCTTGCCCAGCATCCATGCGCCGCCGGGGCGCCGGTCCGACACGTACCGGATGGCCCCGATCGCCCCTGAGGCACGGAGGTCGGCGGCGTTGATCACGCCGGCGGCGTAGTCGAGCAGGATTCCCGGTGGTGCGGCGGTCGCCGTGGGCGCGCCGACGGCCGACGACAACGCGCCGATCCCGAAGACAGCGGGTGTGGCCGCGGCGGCATATCTGAGCACATCGCGCCGGGACATGGCCACGAGCCACAGGGTACGACAGCTGCATCAATTTCAACGTCAACGCCACTGGTCACATCTGTATCGAGTTTCCGCAAACACGAGGGTCACCCGTCCTTGCCCGGCTCCCATTCGCCGCTGAGCAGGCTCCCGGCGATGTAGTCGGATGCCGAGGTCACCATGAAACGACGGGTGGCCTGATCGAAGCGAGCAGCCATCGCCTTCTCCCCGAGCAGCCGGTAGTCCTGGACGACCTGGCGGAGCTCGTCCATCTCCTCGGGCTTGGGCAGGTAATTGGTCCCCACCCGCGCCCGGTACAACTCGGTCAGGCTCGTCACGAGCGCCTTCGCCAGGTCGTCGAGCGAGGCGTCGGCGGCCTCGACGAACCTCAGCAGTGCCTGCACGTACAGCAGGCGATCGGGCGACCGGGTGAGGATGTCGCTTGCGGTTCCGTCGACCATCACCACCTTCCCGGCGACGATCTCCGCCATCCCGTACGAGACGAGCTTGCGGGCCTCCTCGGAGTCGGGGGTCAGGGTGAGCGGCTCCCCCTGGCTCTCCGACTCGGTGCGCGGTCCCAGCACAGCCCGCTGCAGTCCCAGGATGTCGGTCAGGTCCGTTCCCTGGCGCATGCTCGTGAAGAAGTCCGCGATGTGTGTCGAGGTGAAGCCTCGGCGCAGCAACTCGCTGATGGTGTTGAGCTGCGACAGGTGGTAATCGTCGTACAACGCGGACCGGCCGACCCTGCGCGGCGGGTCGAGCAGGCCTCGCTCCCGGTAGGCCCGGATGTTGCGGGCACTGACTCCGGACACCCGCGCCAGGTCCTGCAGCCGGTACTCAGTCACGGCGACGCACTCCCCCATCCCTCGGGAGGGGGTCCGGTGCGCGTGTGCGAGAGCACATGCTCCCACTGTAATCCCGCAGGCAACCGTGTGAGCGAAGCGAAGGTCCCCAACCCATGCAGCCGATATTAAGCGCATTTGTGTGTCACGATCTGCACGAATACTGCGGCACCGATGACCTACCCGACGGGATCATGCAGCCTCAGCCAACTTCGGTCGGATCTCGCGACGTCTCCCGCCCCCCAGCGTCGGTTGGCGTCGACAACCGGCTGTGCGGGAGTATGGGTTGCCAGGCCTGAAACTGCAGGACATTAAGACAAAGTGGGAGAGGTACCGCGTGCGTCCGTGGATCGTCTGGGCGACCGGGCTTCTCGCCTACATCGTGGCCGTTCTGGACCGGACCACGTTGGGCGTCTCGGGCCTCGCTGCCGCGGACCGCTTCAGCGCAGGCCCGACCCTGCTGTCGACGTTCGTGGTGCTCCAGGTCGTGGTGTACGCAAGCGCCCAGGTACCCGCCGGGCTGCTGCTCGACCGGTTCGGGTCCAAGGCGCTGATCGTGTCGGGAGCCGCACTGATGGCCTCTGGGCAGCTCGTGCTGGCACTCACCGAATCCCTGCCGGTGGCCATCGGCGCACGCGCCGTCGTCGGCCTCGGGGACGCCGTGACGTTCATCTCGGTGCTGCGACTCGTTCCCCACTGGTTCGCCCCGCACCGGGTTCCCCTGGTGACGCAGCTGACGGGGATCTGCGGACAGCTTGGCCAGGTGCTCTCGGCAGTGCCGTTCCTCGCGGTGCTCTCCGCCTCCGGATGGTCGGTCGCCTACGCATCGGTGTCGGCGCTGGGGGTGTTGGCGATCCTGCTGACGCTGCTCGTCGTCAAGAACACCCCGAACGGCACCGTGGTCGCGGTGGAGACGATGTCGGTGCGGGAGACGCTGACGAGTGTCAAAACGGTCTGGCTACGCCCAGGAACGCGGCTGGGTTTCTTCACCCACATGGGCACCCAGTTCTCGGTGACCGTGTTCGCGCTGATGTGGGGCGTGCCCTACCTGACGGTGGCGCAGGGCGTGTCGTCGGCGGTGGCCGGGACACTGCTCACCGTGTCGGTGGTCGCAGCGATCTCCGCGGGGGTGCTGATCGGCATCGTCACGGGACGCCACCCCCATCGACGTTCCCGGCTGGTTCTCGCCATCATCGCGAGCAATGCGCTGGTGTGGACGGTGGTGCTGGCGCTACCCGGCAGGGCGCCGCTGTGGCTGCTCGTGATCCTCGTCGTGGTGATCTCGGTCGGCGGCCCGGGGTCTATGGTCGGCTTCGACTTCGCTCGGACCTTCAACCCCAGCGCCACGCTGGGCACCGCGCAGGGCATGGTCAACATGGGCGGGTTCATCGCATCACTGCTGCTCATGCAGGCCATGGGGATGATCCTGGAAGCCGCCGGGGGGATCACGTTCGAGTCTTTCCGGTTGGCGTGGACGCTTCAGTACGGCGTCTGGACGCTGGCCGTCGTCGGCATTCTGATCACCCGGCGCAAGGCCCGCACACTGCTGAAACTGGAGAACGACCGCATCCTCCTCGAGGACGCGGGACGCCCCGAACGCTGAGCCTCACCCTCCGGTCCTCGCCACCGCCTGCGCCGCATGCCGGTGACCCCGCAGTTCGTAACCCACCACGGACACCACGGGAGCCAGCGTCACGACCAGCAGACAGTTGGCCATCGAGATGCCGTTGGCGGCCAACAGCACGGCCAGGCCGAGCACTGCGGCGACGCCGGCGATCAGCTGTACGTGCAACACGGGGAAGGTGTGCGTCATGACCGCGTAGAGCGCGTAGACCATCACGATGTACACGCCGACCGGAATGACGACGGAGAGCACCGCGGCGACCGACCCCAGTTCGGAGTGGTGCTCGATGTAGTACGCCGCCGCGTGCAGTCCGGCGCCGGTCGCCACGATCGAGGCGTACACCAGGATGTGCAGATAGCCGAACCAGAAGGATCGCTCGCGGCGGGCGTGCAGGATGTCGGCGTGCGGGACAACGAAATACGTCCACCACATGCCGAAGGTCAGGCCCGTGCCCGCGACACCGACGAACACCGCCTCGACGGACCATCCCTGCTCCCCCACCACCGCCGACAGCGAGGCCACCGTGCCGACCACGCCCTCCCCGAGGGCGATGATCGTGAACAGCCCGTATCGCTCCACGATGTGATGGGCATGCCACGGGGTGCCGCCCTGCCGGGACTCCGCGATCGACGGCCCCATCATCTCGACGAGCACCAGCGTCAGCACGATCACCGCGGTGACGAGCACCGATGTGTGGACGAATATCGCGGCGACCCAGCCGATTTGGGCGACGGTGATCCACAGCGCATAGGTCAGGCAGGCCCTGCGCCGCGGCGGGTCCTGTCTGGCGGCGCGCAACCACTGAGCGACCATCGCGGTCCGCATCACCACATATCCGGCGACCACGACCCTGTTGTCGACGTGCTCGCCGTGTTCGATCGATGTGTACAGCTGGGGAAGCCCGAGCGCCAGCACGATCACGCCGACCATCTGCAGCATGGTCGTCACGCGGTAGATCCAGTCGTCGGTGTCGTAGGCCGAGGCGAACCAGCTGAAGTTGATCCACGCCCAGCAGACGGCGAACATCGCGAAGGAGAACGCCGCCAAGCCGGCGGCGACGTGCGCGCCGGCGAGCGCATGCGCGAACTGTGAGGCGGAGATGCCGAACGCCACGACGAAGGTCAGGTCGAACAGCAGTTCCAGTGGCGTCGCCGCCCGATTCGACTCATGCGGATCCCGTCCGGTCATCCGCCGGAACCGGTGTGCCTGGCTGGCAGGCCCTTGCGCTTCTTCGGTCACCGACCGTCCCCTTTCATGCCGGTCGTCGACGCTACCGCCGGCACCCGCCGCGATACTGTTCGTCCATGGGCATGGCGGTCGGTGTGGTGTTGGCCGCCGGTCTGGGCACCCGGGTGGGCGCCGACGGGAACAAGGCCTACCTGCCGTTGTCCGGGCGCAGCATGCTGATCTGGTCGCTGCAGACGCTCGTACAGCACCCGGATGTCGCGCGCACCGTCCTGGTGTTCCGCCGCGGCGAGTTCGTCCTTGCCCGCGACAGCGTGCAGCGCGAACTTCCCGGCGCACAGGTGGAGATGGTCGAGGGCGGCGAGACCAGGCACGCCTCGGAGGCCAACGTGCTTGGGTATCTGGCCGCCGACATCGAATCCGGGGCGGTCGACGTGGTCGCCATCCATGACGCGGCCCGGCCGCTCGCGGGACCCGATATGTTCGGCAGTGCGATCGCGATCGCCCGCGAGTGCGGCGGGGCGCTGCCCGCCCTTCCCATCGCGGGCCTGGCCCGGGTCGGGGCGACGGGCCTGGAATCCCTTGCCGATCAGGGTCCACTGGTCAGAGTGCAGACACCGCAGGCGTTCCGCGCCCATGAGTTGTTGCGGGCGTACCGCAGCGCCGACCGCGACGGGTTCGAGGGCACCGACACATCGTCGTGCATCGAGCGGTACACCGCTGTGCAGGTGCGTACCTTCCCCGGAGATACGGCCAACCTCAAGGTCACCTACGCGCGGGATGTCGCTGTCGCGCAACGTCTTCTCAGTCAGCGATCAGGTCCTGCCGCCCCTCGATGAGGGCGGCCAGATAGTCGGTGTCGCGCGGCAACTCGACGCTCAACGCATCGTCATCCCCGTCGATCACCGTCACCGCTGTTCCCGCCGACAGCGCCGCCTCGAGCTCGTCGAACGGCGCCGAATCGCTGTGTGCCACCAGCGAAGCCAGGACGTCGGCGGTGAACCCGCGGGGATACTGCACGGTGCGCAGCTGCGAGCGGTCCAGAGTCGCCGTGACCACCCCTTCCGTGGAGACCGCCTTGACGCTGTCGGTGACGGGGCGGGCGGGCATGACCGCGACCGCGCCGTCGCGCAGCGTCGCCACTATTCGGTCGAGGACATCGGCCCCGACCAGCGGCCATTCGATGTCGTGCAACACGACGTGCGGGCGGCCTGCGAGATCTCGCAACCCCGCCGCGATGCACTGGGCCCGCTCTCCGGGCGGGTCGGCGACCGCGATCCGCACGGCCGAGAACTCCTGGCCGGCGAGGGCTCGGCGCACGGGCTCGCGGAGCTGCTCGGCCACCGCGACCACGACGTAGGCGGTCTCCGCGAGGCTGCGGACGACCCGCTGCAGCGGTGACAGGCCGGCCACGGCGGCGAGCGCGGCCGCAGGGCGCTCGGCGAACCGGGCGGGCACCGGAACGATCGCCGCCATACTCACGGCGCTGAGGCTATACCGCTACACCGGATCGAACGACTCGATGAGCCACGCGCCGTCGACCTTCGTCAGACCCACCTTGACGCTGCTCGCCGCGAACGCCCCGTCGGGATTCTCCTTGCTCGTTGTCGTCTGGTTGATGAACACCAGCACCTCGGCGGAATCGGGCTCGATGTCTGACACCGCGGCCCGGACGACCGACGCCGTGGTCTTGACGGATTTCTCCTTGGCCGCCGGCGTGACGATCTGCTCGGTGAATTGCGTGTAGTACGAGAGGAAATCACCGGTCAACCGCGCCTTGGCGGCTGTGAAGTCCTGGTCGAGAGACTCGGGCGAATACGACAGCAGGGCGATGGTCCCGCTGGTGGCGGCGTCGAGCGCGACCTTTGACGCAGCGGCATCGGTCTGCTGGTCGGGCCGGTACTGATTGACGTAGAGCCAGCCCGCCAGCCCCGCGGACGCAAGCAGTGCGGCAGCCAGCGCGACCGCGCCCACGAGGGCGCGGCCGCCGCGCCGCGAGCGGCGGGTGCCGGCGGACTCGATGTCGGTCGAGGTCTCGGGCTCCTCACCGGTCGGCTGCGCAGCGTCCGGCTCTTCGCCGACGGTGTCGTCGGCCCCGTCGGTGGCCGTCACCTCGTCCGCCGTCACCTCGTCCGCTGTCACCTCGTCGGGTTCGGTGTTCTTGCCATCAGGGCTCACGGGACGAACTCCACTTTCGACATCTTGATCTGGTCGCCCTCCCGCTGAAGGTCCACGCTGAGCCGCCACGTACGTGGTTCCTGATTGGCCCCTGCGGAGTTGGTGACTCGAGAGGATGCGGCGACCAGCACGACGGCCTTGTCGTCCGACATCGATTCGACGGCCACGGAGTTGACCGTGACCTCGGTGATGACCTTGGACTCCTGCGCCACCTGAACGAAATCGGCCGCCTGCTGCTCGAAGTCGGTCTTGAACTGACCGGTCGCGTTGTCGATGATGCGCTGGACGCCCTCTTCTGCCTTGCTGAAGTCCAGGGACATCAAGGTCACGACACTCTGCCGACCCGCAGCGGTGTACTCCGCGTTCTGCTGCTGCAGCTTCTGCGCCTCGCGGTGGGTCCAGGCCATATAGCCACTCACGGCCAGAAGCGCCACCGTGCACAGGACCGCCACCGTGGCGGCCAGCGCCTTCCAGCCCGGCCGGGGAAGCCTGCGCCGACGAGACCTGGCGGGTTCGGTGTCACCGTCATCGTCGGCGGTCGTGGTCTCGTCGGCCTCGTCGATCCCCGCGTCGTCCAGTTCGACGGCTTCGGTCGGTGCGTCGGCGACGGACGTCTCGCCGTCGGTGGCCTCCGGTTCGACCTCGACGGTTGGTTTCTCGGACACCTGCTTCGCGGAGACCGCGGCGTCTTCGGCTTCTCGGCGCAGTCGCAGCGCGCGCGCTCGAGCCCGAGCCGCAGCAGCCATCGCCTCCGCCTCTGCGGCCTCCGCTTCGGCTTCCTCGGCCAGCGCGCGGGCCTGCTGCGAATCCGCGACCGCATGCTCGGCGCCCTGCGGCGGTTCCTCGACGCGGTCGGCGTCGATCACCGAGTCACGGCGCCTGAAAGACGGCACACCGACCTCCTTGCTTTGTCGTGCGCCAGTGCGTATGCACGATATCGAGAATGGCATTCTTCTTTTTTGCGTATTGACGCGACGATACCCGTCGCCGCGCGGCCCGGGCAAAGGGCCGTTGTCTGCGGAAATTACACGCTGTGCGATTGCTCAGCGGTGATTGTGTTGCAGCCTGTCCTTCATCACCTTGCCGGTGGCGTTCAACGGCAGCTCGGGGGAAGGCCTCGGGCGTCTTCTTGTAGACCTCGGCCATCGAGTCCAGCAGCGGGAACATCCACTTCGACCCGGCCTCGACGATGCCGACCTTCAGCTTCGGGAAGCGGAACAGTGCGCCGTGGATGACCCAGGAGGCCACCGCGTCCTGAATCGGGCGCCACTCGTTGAGGATCGACATCGCGTTGGTCTGGAACGGCAGCATCTCCTGGGCGGCGCCGTCCCACTCGGAGGTGTAGCGGGAGTAGCCGCTGTCGCTGGAGTGCATCCCGACGAAGATGTCGTACTCGACGCAGCGCTCCCAGAACGGATCGAACTCGGGCAGCGCAAAAGAGCGCGGACCGCGGAACCCGGGCACCGGCGCCGGGCGGATCAGGATGGCGCGGGCACTACGCTTGACGGCCCATTCGAGTTCCTCGATGGCCATCTCCACGATGGGCAGGGTGATCACCGGGGTGGTGAAGATGCGGTTCTGGTAGTTGAATCCCCAGACCTCGTCGAGCCACTGGTTGAGCGAGTGCACGATGACGTGAATGGCCACCGGGTCATCGCTGAGCCGCTCCTCGATGAGGCTGGCCAGCGTCGGGAACATCAGCGTGCGGTCCAGACCCAGCTCGTTCATCTTCTCGAGGCGCGGAGCCGGCTCGAAGAAGGCAGGGATGGCCTTCATCGGCTCGCCGAAGAGCTCACGTTTGCTCTTGCCGTCGGGGTTGCCGAACTTGAAGTACTCCTCCCACGCGCCGGGCTTCGCGACCACCGAGAAGGTGGGGTTCGGGATGTAGTTGCTGATCTGGCCCTTCAGCGCGATCTTGGTGCGGCCGTTGACCTCCACGTACTGGACGACGTCCTTGTACTCCTTGGGGAGGTACTTGGTCAGTGCCTCCGGCGGTTCATAGAGATGGTTGTCCGCATCGAACAGCGGGAACGGGATGTCGACCCGGTGTGAAAGTTGACCCATGGAACACTCCTTATCCTCTTGAGAGAATTTTATTCTCATTGTCTGCGGGCCGCAATGAGCGGGCCCCGCCCCGGCGGCCCGGCGAGCGCCGCCCGTTACGTTCCGGCCGCCACGTCCTGGCGGGCTCTCGCCGTGACGTCCTGGCGGATGACGAACTTCTGGACCTTGCCGCTGGCCGTTCTCGGGAAGTCGTCGACCCGGTGCAGTTCCTCGGGCCATTTCTGGCGTGCCACCCCCGCTTGCGCGAAGTGCGCACGCACCTCCCCGAGCGTCGGCATCGGGTGCCCGTCACGGATGCGCAGGACCGCGGCCGTCCGCTCTCCCAGCCGGGCGTCGGGCGCCGCGACGACGACGGCCTCGGCGACTGCGGGCATGGCCAGCAGCACCTCCTCGACCTCGAGGGCGCTGATGTTCTCGCCGCCGCGGATGATCACATCGGCCTTGCGGTCGGTGATGGTGAGGTGGCCGTCCTCGTCGAGGACGCCGACGTCGCCGGTGTGATACCAGCCCTCGTCGTCGAACGCGCTCGCGGTCAGCCCGTTGTCGGTGTACCCGAGACACAGGTCGGGGCCGCGCGACAGGATCCCGCCTTCCTCGGCGATCTTGATCTCGACGCCGAGCCGCGGGTTGCCGTCGGTGTAGAGGCGTTTGCCCTCCTGGCCTGCGGCCCGGAACCGGTGATCGACGGATGCTCGGTGCTGCCGTAGGAGCGGAAGACGAACATCCCCAGGTCGGCAAGCCGCCGCGTCACCGCCGCAGGCACGGGCGACCCGCCGAGCTCCAGTCGGGCGGGTAGTTCTCGAGCAGCTGCCGCGTCTCGAAGCTCAGGGTCTGTGACTGTGGGCCGCCGACATCCGGGTGGCGGCGGACGACATCAAGATCGGCTTCAACCAGGTGGCGCTGGCGACCGACAACACCGCGATGATCCGGTTCAGCATGGTCACCTTCAACCTCATCTGGACGACGATGTCCATGAAGAACGGCAGCACCATGATGGCGCAGACATCTTCTACCTGGTCGCGGCCTTCCGGCCCGAGCGCCGCCCGGAACTGCTGCTGCTGCTGCTCAACGACATGGCCTGGATACGTTCCTGCTCCAGGGCGGGGACTGCGCCGAACGCTGGTGGCTCCGGTCGGGATGCTCGTCGCGCAGAACCTGCTGCTCGGGCTCGCCGTGTACCTGGACCCCGGACCTCAAGGCAGTCCTCAACCCGTGTTCGGCCGCTGGGTCGGCCATTTCGCGGTCGTCACAGGACTGGCGATGGCGCCGGCCGCCGCGGCAGCGGTGTTCCGCACCGGCCCACTCGCCCTGGGACGGCGCGATCTCGTTCTGGCTGCGCATCGTCGCCATCGTCGCGTTCATCGTGGTGATGTTCGTCGTGCTGCGAAAGACGTTGCATCGTCAGGCGGTCGAGGAAGGCATCGCGGAAGGCCCCACCCGATGAGTTCGATCGCGTCGCCGGAGTCCACCACCAGCACCGACCCGCGCACAGGTCCGACGAGCAAGCGCGACATCTGGATCGTCTTCGCGATCGTCCCCGCCTTCTACACCGCGTTCGGCGTGATCTTCTTCCTGCTCGCCAGGACCATGCCACCACCGCGACCCGATGTGACGACCGCGCAGACGGTGGAGTTCTTCGCTGCGCACAGCATGACGATCCAGATCGGCTTCGGCATCCTGATCCTGATCGTCGGCGGCGCCGGGGTCGCCAGCGGCATCGTCGTCTATCACAGGTCGCGTTCTGCTTCCTGGTGGCCATCTTCCGGCCCGATCGCGACCCCGAGGTGCTGGCGTTGCTCTACGACCTGGGATGTCTGTCCTACGTCGGGTCGCTGGGATGCTTCACCGCGGCGTATTTCGGCTTCGCCATCGCGATCCTCTATGACCGGAACAATATCTTCCCGAATGGCTTGGTTATGTGACCATTTGGCAGATCGTCCCCGAGATCGTGGCGGTGCCGGTCTTCGTCTCGCCGGCCGGTCCGTTCGCCTGGAACGGCTCGATGTCCTTCTGGTCGGGGACCCTGATCTTCGGCTTCTGGCTGTCCTGCGTGATCTTCTTCCTCAAGAAGGCCAACGAGGAGCGGCCCGCCGACCAGGTGCCACTGCCGTGACCGGGACGACGGAGACCCAGCCTCGCCCCGCCGCAGGCTCAAATGTTGCCGTCCACCTGCCCGGCGACGGAGCCATGTGGGTGATGGTGCTCGGCGACCTGATCATCTTCGGGTCGTACTTCCTGATCTTCATGGTGCACCGCGCGATGGCGCCGGAAGAGTTCCTCGAGGCGCAGCAGCACCTCAACCTCACCGTCGGCGTGCTCGACACGCTTGTGCTGCTGACGAGTTCGTGGTTCATGGCGCGCAGCGTGACGGCGGCGCGAGGCGGTGACCACGACGCAGCGGTGCGCCTGACCTATCTCGGCGGAGCCTGTGGTGCGCTGTTCATCGGGATCAGGGCCTACGAGTGGTCGACCAAGATCGCCGAAGGGCACACGCTCGGCGGCTCCCCTTCCGATGAGTCCTTCAACTTCTACTACATGCTGACGGGCGTGCATCTGTTCCACGTGACACTCGGCCTGCTGATCATGGGAATCGTTGTGCGAGAGCTCCGTGATCCACGCAAGCGGCGCATGTCGATGGTGGAGTCGGGCGCCACGTACTGGCACATGGTGGATCTCCTGTGGGTCATCATCTTCGGCCTGCTCTACGTGATGAGGTGACCGGATGACCGCGACATCGACGACCCCGACGCCACATGACGTCGGATCCACCCGCGCGATCACCGTCGCCTGGGACGTCCTGTCGGCGATCACGGTGCTCTCGTGGTGGCTGGCGCCAGGACACTCCGAAGGTCCGGCGACGGCGAGCATTCCGATCACCGTCGCGGCGATCGCGCTGGGAGTCGTCAAGAGCCGGGTGATCATCCGGCACTTCATGGAAGTGCGGTCGGCACCCCGCTGGTTGCAGCGCAGCACCGACCTGTGGCTGGTCGTGCTGTGGGGGGCAGTCCTGGTGATCTACCTCTGGTGAACGCGGTGGGCGGCGCCGTCGATGACTCCGAACTCCGACGATCCGGGGTCCGGCGCTGCGAGCGGTGCGCCCTCGAGGCGGCGCAACCACTGCTCACAGAACGCGAACGTCTCGGCGTGACCGGTGTTCATGCCGAGCGCGCGTTCCATCACAATGGCCTGCGACACGCTCGTCGCGAACACCGTCCACACCACCGCCGGCACGTCGGCGGTGTCGATGCCCTGCCGGCGTAAGGCCTCGGTGATCGCGTTGTTCTGCTCCTGTCGGAAGCGCTCTGCGTAGTAGACGATCTCCGCGCGCAGCGCCTTGCGGTGATTCGCCAGACCCATGAACTCCATCGTCAGGAGGGTGGCCTCGGGCGCCGTGCTGAACCTCCACAGCGCCCACAGCGGTTGCGGCGATTGCAGCGCCGTGGTGAGCACCGCCAGCCCCTCTTCGGCCCTGCGGTGGAACACCGCGAGGAACAGATCCTCCATCGTGCGGAAGTAGTAGTGCACCAACTGCGGCTTGAGCCCCGCCCGGTCGGCGACCCGCCGCGAGGTGACCGCGGCGTAGCCTTCCTCGATCAGCAACTGCTCGGCGGCATCGAGCAACACGACGCGGTTCTTCGCGTCCGGCGCCCCGATTCGTCGCGGCGATGTCATTCCCCACTCCCGCTTCTGCACTGCTGCTCTTCGTGTTTTCGATGCGTGTCGCTTCCGATGTTGACCCTAACTCTTAGACCATGCTAAGCAAATGCTCAGCATTCTCGAGAAAACTCGTGGATGATCGGCGGGCCCGGAGCCAATGCGCATGATCGATTTCGACACGATCGACTACTTCACCGATCAGTCTCTCGTGCCGGACCCGCACCCGTACTTCGATCACCTCCGGAGCAAGTGCCCGGTCGTTCGTGAGCCGAACTACGGCGTGCTGGCCATCACCGGTTACGACGAGGCGGCCACCGTCCTCAAGGACCCCGACGCGTTCTTGTCGTGCATCGCCGCCGCCGGCCCGTTCCCGCCGCTGCCGTTCACTCCCGAGGGCGACGACATCACCGAGCAGATCACGGCTCACCGGTCGCAGATGCCCATGTTCGAGCACATGGTCACCATGGATCCGCCCGAGCACACCTACGCGCGGTCCGTGCTGAACCGGCTCCTGACGCCGAAGCGGCTCAAGGAGAACGAGGACTTCATGTGGCGCCTGGCCGATGAGGTGCTCGACGACTTCATCGCCGACGGACGGTGCGAGTTCCTCAGCGCCTACGCCAAGCCCTTCTCGCTGTTGGTGATCGCCGACCTGTTGGGGGTGCCCGAGGCCGACCACGACGAGTTCCGCGCCGTGCTGGGCGCCCCTCGTCCCGGCGCCCAGGTCGGGTCGCTGGACGGCGACCTCGTGTCGAGCAACCCTCTGGAATGGCTCGATGAGAAGTTCATCGGCTATCTCGAGGAGCGTCGCTGCGCATGGATGCGCCGGTCAAGAGCCAGTTCCGCCTCGCCAAGAAGAACACCAAGGTCGGCGACCTTGACGTGCCGGCAGGCACGACGCTGATGGTGTGTCCCGGCGCGGTCAACCGGGACCCCCGTCGCTTCGAGCATCCGCACGAGTTCGACCCGGACCGCAAGAACGTCCGCGGGCACATCGCCTTCGGACGCTGCGTGCACTCCTGCCCGGGTGGCCCGCTCGCCCCCTCGAGGGCCGGGTCTCGATCGAGCGCAACTTGGACCGGATGGGCGACATCGCCATCAACCAGGAACTTCACGGTCCGCCCGGCGACCGCGCCTACAACTACGAGCCGACGTTCATCCTGCGGGGGCTGACCGAGCTGAACATCACGTTCACCCCGGTCCGGTAGCGCCCGAGACGTAGCTCACCCAGCCAATCCGGGCACATTGCAGGAAGCGTCGTTCTTAGATTTGAAAATGCTGTTCTGCAAGCCGTTTCCAGTCGCCGTGGCCGCCGCGGTCGGCATGTTGACGGCGAGCGTCGTCGTCACCGGCCCGCAGGCCGGCGCCCTGGGTGCTCGACATCATGCTGGCCAATCCCGAGGACTGGTCCATGGTGGTCGTCGGTCTGCCCGGCCCGACGACGCCGCCGCTGCAGGAACCGGGCTTCGTGTGTGAGCTTCGCGTCGACGACGAAGCCGGGTCCTTGCTGCAGAATGGCGCGGAACTGGGGTCGTTCTGCACGAGCTGCTCGGTGACGCCGTTGGGGCTGCGCGCCCAGGTCCGGATGGCGTCGGTGGTCTCGGCCTGCGAATCCAGAAGTGGCCCCGTGTCGTCGATGAACCTGCGCGTCTCGTCGGAGACGGCGTTGACTTCCTCGGTGAGCTTGGAAGCCGAGTTCAGCAAGGACCCGAAGTCGGGGCCCGCGCCGTTGAAGGCCTTGAACGTCTCGTCGAGCAGGTCGGGGATCCGGTCCTTGGGCAGGCTGTCCACCAGCGCGCTCAACTGATCCGGCATGGGACCGACCGGCTGCGGAATGGTCGTGTCGGAGGCGGGGATTCGCGACCCATCTTCCAGAAAGGGACCTGAGTCGGTTCGCGGGCGCAGGTCGACATACTGCTCACCGACGGCCGACACACTGCGCACCTCGGCCACCAGGTCAGCCGGAATCTTCGGCGACGTCTCGAGTGACAGCGACGCTTCCGCGCCGTCTTCGGTCAGCGTCACCCCCGGTGACCTTGCCGACCTGAACGCCGCGATAGGTCACATTGCTGAAGCGGTAGAGACCGCCGGAGGCCGGCAGCTCCAGGGTCACTGCCAGCCCCCCGACGCCGAGCAGGGTGGGCACCTGCAGGTAGGCGAACAGCATCACCGCCACACCGACGATCGACGCGATCGTGAAGATGATCAACTGACTTCGCACAAAGCGGGTCATCATCGGCGACCACCTCCAGGGGTCGGTGCGGCAGGCGCAGACGCCTCGGCTCCGTAGGGTCCGGCGAAGATCTGGTCGCCGGTGATCGGTTGCGACTGCGGCAACCACGGTGCCACGGGCGGCGGCGGGGCCACCGAAAGCAGCGGCCCGGTGACGGCCGGCATCGGCGCGCCCGCCGCCGCGTCCGGTGGTGGCGGCATCGCCTCGTCGGGGGGCGGTGCGACACCGAGCTTGATCGGGTCATAGGAGTAGTTCAGGTAGTAGGGATCCCCAGGTGCCGGGATCAGCCTGGCGTTCTCGTCGCCCCACCGCGTTCCGAGCAGCAGCGTCTTCTTCAGACGCGGGTAGGTGAGGTCGAAGGTGGCGAACAGGTTGATGTAGTCACCACGGGTGATGCGGTCGGCGAACGTCGGTCCGTACGGGAAGGCCGAGGCCCAGAGCACAGCGAGGTTGAGGTCCGGCCCGACGTCGGCGAGTGCGCCGAGCACCGGACCCAGATTCTCCAGGTTCGCCACCAGGTCGTCGCCGGCGTCGTTGACGAGACCGGTGGCGGTGTCGCTGAACTGCCCGAGCTTGTCCAGGGCCGAGGTGAACCGCGGCGGCTCCTGAATCAGCACGTTTCTGCGCAAACTCCTCGGATCCTCGCCGAGTTCTTCCGACAGCAGTTCCGGCGGCGCGGAGTTGCGGGCCGGCGCCACGCGGCGGGCCCGCGCGGCCGGACCGGACGCCCGTCCGCTCCCCACCCGGATCCACTTCACCGACGAGGCCAACCCCGGTGCCGCCGTCGGGGTCGGCGGGGCGCTGCATCCCGAGTGGCACGTCTTCAGAAATCGGTACCGGCCCGAATGGTGCCGGGTGATCGTCTAACCATTCACCGGACGGGCAGACGTGTCGGCCGCCGGAATCGTGCCCGACGAGGTCCTGCGACGGCGACTGTCGCGTATCGGTCTGGGCCCGAAAGCGCTGCGGCGCAGACCGGATGGTGACGAACTGGACATCGAGGCGCTCGTCGACCTGTCGGTCGACCTCCGCTCGGGTTGGTCAGCGCAGGAGCACATCTACGTCGAACACCGTAAGGTGGCCCGAAATCTTGGAGTCCTGATCTTGCTCGACTCGTCCGGATCGGTCACCGACGCCGACCCGGACGGCCTCGCCGTGCACGACCACCAGCGGCGGGCCGCCGCCACGATCGCAGCCGCACTCGAAGAACTCGGTGACCGGGTCGCCGTCTACGCGTTCCGGTCCACGGGCCGAAACGCCGTGCACCTCCCGGCCATCAAGACGTTCGACCAGCGCTTCACTGCGGTGAGCAGAGCCCGCCTGAACCAACTCCAACCTGCGCACTACACCCGCCTCGGCGCTGCGATTCGTGGCGCGGGTGAGATCGTCAAAGGCGAGGCGGGCACCCCGAACCGGCTGCTGCTGGTGCTGTCCGACGGCCATCCGTACGACGACGGCTACGAGGGACGGTATGCCGAGGCCGATGCGCACAAGGCGCTCGAAGAGCTGCGCGCCGACAGTGTCGCCTGCCTGTGCCTGTCCATCGGCACCTCCACCGACACCGAAGCGCTGCAGCGTGTATTCGGCTCGGCCAGCCACGCCAGCGCGGCGACACTATCCGAGCTGAGCCCGCGGATGGATGAACTGTTCCTCGCGTCGCTGCGTGAATTGGCCGCGCCCACACCGCGAACAGGAAGTCGGTGACGCCCGCAGCGCGTGTTCACCTACCGTGGGTGGCGAAGAACTGCGCGCTGGCCGGCGACGCGTCGAGCCAGGTGTGACCTCCGCCGTCGACCTGGACGAGGGCGACCTCGGTAGCGTCGGCGCAACCCGACGCGGTGGAGCGGCGCACCGCGGGCGCCGGGGAATCCTCGACGGGCGCCGGACAGCCGCCGAGCTCGCGCCACCGCTGGGCCAGCGCCAGCGCGCCCACGATGTCGCTGGGCCCGCCGCGACCAAGCATCGGGCCACCGCCGAACGGCACTACCTGATCGCCGGTCCCGTGTACGGCGAGGACCGAAACGGGTCGCGACGGGGCACACGGGAACGACGATCCCAGTGTCCCCGCGATCGGCGCGATCGCGGCCACGATATCGGCCCGTTCGCACGCCAGCCGGTTCGCCATGAACGCACCCGCCGACATCCCCGTGGCGAAGACGCGGCCACGGTCGATGCCGAAATCGTGGGTGAGCCGATCGACGAGCGCCACGAGGAAGCCGACGTCGTCCACTCCCTGACGGTCGGGTACCGAGGCACCGCGCCCGTCGGCCCAGCTCAGGTCGATGCCGTCGGGGTAAGCAACAACGAACCCGTGCTGGTCGGCGATGGCGTTGTAGTTCGTCAACGCCGCCTGCTGGCCTCCGGTCATGCCGGCGCCGTGCAGGTTGATCACCAGACCGTTCGGCTGTTCGATTCCGGCGGGGACATGGACGAGGTAGCTGCGCTGAATTCCGGCGACCGTGACTCCGTCGGGAAAGTCGCCGCTGGGAAGCGCCGACGCCGAGGCATCGCCGAAGGACAGGAAGAACATGAGGACCGCGGCCACGGCCGTCGTGCGTCCGATTGCAGTCACACCCAGCACCCCTAACGCCCACCACTCGATCCGCACGGATCGCCGCAGCGGGTGTGCCACCTACGGGTCAGCCCTAAACACCCGCGGGGTTGATACTGCAACACCCGCGGGCTGGATACTGCGAAATGGATGCCGTCGCTACAGGCCCAACGACTTCGCGATCATCACCTTCATGACCTCGCTGGTGCCCGCGTAGATGCGGGCCACGCGCGCATCGGTGTACAGCCGGGCGATCGGATACTCCATCATGTAGCCGTACCCGCCGAACAGCTGAAGGCAGCGGTCGACCACCCGCTGCTGCATCTCGGTGCAGAACAGCTTGACCCTGGCCGCGTCGGCGCCGGAGAGCTCGCCGTCGACGTGCAGCGCAATCGCCCGGTCCAACATCGCCTGCCCGGCCTCGACATCCGTCGAGCAGGCGGCGAGCTCGAACTTGGTGTTCTGAAAGGATGCCACCGGCGTGCCGAAGGCCTTGCGGTCCTTCGTGTAGTCGATCGCCGCAGCGATCGCCGAGCGGGCCTGGGCAACCGACCCGACCGCGACGGTCAGCCTCTCCTGCGAGAGGTTGTGGCCGAGATAGCCGAACGCCTCGTCCACCTCCCCCAACACGTTCGCGGCCGGGACCCGCACGTCGACGAACGACAGCTCCGCGGTGTCCTGGACCTTGCAGCCCATCTTCTCCAGTTCACGGCCGCGGGTGAAACCCTCCATGCCGTCCTCGACGACAAGAAGCGTCAGGCCCTTGCGGCGGTTGTCGGGGTCGGTGGAGGTACGGGCGACGACGATCACCAAGTCGGCCTGCATGCCTCCGGTGATGAACGTCTTGGCTCCGTTGACGATCCAGTCTGCGTCGTCCCCCGAGCCGTCACGCACCGCGGTGGTGCACATTCCGGCGAGGTCGGACCCGGTGCCGGGTTCGGTCATCGCGATGGCGGTCAGCAGTGTGCCCGCCGCCAAACCCGGGAACCACCGCTCGCGGTGCTCGGCGCTCGCGTAGTGCAGGAAGTACGGCAGGATCACCTCGAGCTGAGTACGCACCGTCGACAGCGTGACCAGTGCGCGGGCCGCTTCTTCCTGCAGCACCACGTTGTAGCGGTAGTCGGGCATGCCCGCGCCGCCGTACTCCTCGGGGATGGCCATCCCGAGCATCCCGAGCGAGCCCATGTGTTCGAAGACCTCGCGCGGCATCCGGCCGCCCTTCTCCCACTGCGGATAGTGGGGAACGACCTCCTTCTCGACGAAGTCGCGGGCGAGTTCGCGGAAGGCCTCATGGTCTTCGGTGAACAGATCTCGGCGCACTGCAATCTCCTCGTTAAACCATGAGCTCGACCAGCGTGGCGTTGGCGGTGCCGCCGCCCTCACACATGGTCTGCAAGCCGTAGCGAATTCCGTTGTCCCGCATGTGATGAATCATCCGTGTCATGAGCACCGCACCCGACGCGCCGAGCGGGTGGCCCAGCGCGATGGCACCACCGAGCGGGTTGAGCTTGGCTTCGTCGGCTCCGGTGTCGGCCAGCCACGCCAGCGGGACGGGAGCGAACGCCTCGTTCACCTCGAACACGCCGACCTCGGACAGGCCGACGCCGGCCTTGTGCAGGACCTTCTCGGTCGCCGGGATGGGACCGGTCAGCATCAGCTTCGGGTCGGCGGCCGTGACGGCACCGGCGCGGTAGCGCGCCAGTGGGGTCACGCCGAGTGTCACCGCGTTCTCTGCGGTCATCACGAGCAGGGCCGCGGCCCCGTCGGAGATCTGCGACGAGTTGCCCGCGTGGATCACGCCGTCCTCGGTGAACGCCGGCTTGAGTGCGGCGAGCTTCTCGGGTGTCGTGCCCCGCCGGATCCCCTCGTCGTCGGTGACCACGCTTCCGCCTGAATTGCTCCTCGCGTCCGCAGCCTGAGTGAAGACAGGCACGATCTGGTCCTTGAACGCACCGGCGTCCTGCGCGGCGGCCGCCCGCTGGTGCGACTGCGCGGAGTACTCGTCGAGCCGGGTCCGCGAGAAGCCCCACTGTTTCGAGATCATCTCGGCCGAGATGCCCTGGTTGAACGAGAAGTCGTCATAGCGGACAAGGACTTTCGGCCCGTACGGCATCCCGGTGGCGCGTGCCGCTCCCAGCGGCACCCGGCTCATCACCTCCACTCCACCGGCCACCACCACGTCCTGCTGTCCTGACATGACGGCCTGCACGGCGAAGTCGAGCGCCTGCTGACTCGATCCGCAGGCCCGGTTCACCGTGGTGCCGGGAATGTGTTCGGGCCAGCCCGCGGCGAGCACCGAGTATCGGCCGATGTTGCTCGACTGGTCTCCCACCTGAGACACGCATCCCCAGATGACGTCGTCGATGATGTCGGGTTCGACGCCGGTGCGTTCGACGAGTTCGTTGAGCACCACCGCCGACAGGTCGGCGGCGTGTTGGTCGGACAGGCCGCCGTTGCGCTTTCCGACGGGGGTGCGCACGGCTCCGACGATGACGGTCTCCCGCATTATCTCTGCTCCGATCCGGGCGTGACGGCCCATCGACCCGTGAACTCCGGGTCCCGCTTGGCGGCGAACGCCGAGTAGGCCTCCGCCGAGTCTGTCGTCACGAAATTACCCGGCTGTGCCCTGGCCTCGTTGGCCAACGCCTCCCGCAGGGTGGCGTTGGCGCCGTCGTTGAACAGCGCCTTGCTCTGCGCCAGCGCGAACGGCGGTCCGGAAGCCAGCCGGCCGGCCAGGGCCTCGACGAAGGCGTCGATCTCGTCGGCGGCCTTCACCCAGGTGACGAGGCCGAGGGCGTGTGCCTCCTCGGCGCCGATCATGTCGGCCAGCAGCACCAGCCGCTTGGCCTGCTGCAGTCCGACGAGTTTGGGCAGCAGCCAGGATATGCCGAGGTCCACCGACAGGCCCCGCTTGGCGAAGATCTGGCAGAAGCGCGATTCGGGCGTGGCCACGACGAGGTCGTTCACCTGGCCGAGCGTGCCGATGATGCCCGCCGACGACGTCACGTTGATGACGCGGCCGGTGCCGTCGGTCGGCAGGTACGGCAGCGCCGCCTGCGTGCAGTGGAAGGTCACTCCTCGGAATACCCCATGCCGCCATCCAGCTGCAGCGCCCGATCGGCAGCGCCGAAACCCGCGTCCGCGCACAGGTACTTCGCCGTATTCGCCTCTCGCCCACAGGGTTTGCCGTTGTCGTACAGCCAGGTCGCCTTGCGCAGGACCAATTCGGCGGCGTCGAGCCGGGCGAGTGAGTCCGCCAGCGGGAACTGCAGGCCCTGGTTCATGCCGATGGGGCGGTTGAAGACGACGCGCTCGTTGCCGTACTTCACCGCCTTCTCCAGCGCGACCCGGCCGATACCCAGCGCCTCGGCGGCGATGAGCATCCGCTCGGGGTTCAGCCCGTCGAGGATGTACTTGAAGCCCTTGCCCTCCTCGCCGACCCGATCCTCGATCGGCACGATCAGGTCGTCGATGAACAACTCGTTCGAGCTGACGGCGTTGCGGCCCATCTTCTTGATCGGGCGGATGTCGACGTGGTCGCGATCGAGGTCGGTCAGGAACAGCGTCATGCCGGCGGTCTTCTTCGCGCCGCGCTTCTCCAGGTCATCGGGCGACTCGGGTGGGCCGACGTAGTGCGATATCTGGGCCTTCTGTTATCACCGAAATGAGAATAATATTCTCGTAGTGAGGCAGTTACAATCTCGGACACGTGCACCGAGAGGGGGTCGTGGACCGTTATGGCAAGGCGTTCTCCGGTACAGTCAGTTCATGTTCTCCCGAATCGGCCTGCGACAGAGCGGCCGGTGACGAGTCCCAGCGAAGAACCCGCCTGGAAGCAGCGCGCGGTCGAGCGGTCCATCAAGACCGCCAAGCTCCGCGCCGCGCAGCGCGTGCAGCGCTTCCTCGATGCCGCGCAGGCCATCATCATCGAGAAGGGCAGCACCGACTTCACCGTCCAAGAGGTCGTCGACCGCTCCCGCCAGTCGCTGCGCAGCTTCTACCTGCAGTTCGACGGCAAGCACGAACTCCTCCTGGCCCTGTTCGAGGATGCGCTGACTCGGTCGGCAGATCAGATTCGTGCCGCCACCGCCGGCCAGGAGAAGCCGATCGCGCGTCTCAAAGTGGCGATCCAGCTGCTGTTCGAATCGTCCCGTCCCAACCCCGCAGCCAGGCGACCGCTGTTCACCGACTTCGCCCCGCGCCTCCTGGTGTCGCACCCCTCCGAGGTCAAGGTGGCCTCTGCGCCCCTGCTGGCCCTGCTCACCGAGCTGATGGAGGAGGCCAGCGCGGCCGGGGAACTGCGCGAAGGGATCAATCCGAAGCGCACGGCCGCCATGACCATGCAGACGGTGATGTTCGTCGCACAGTCCAGCGGCGACGCGGGCGACGGCACCGCCAACCCCATCACCGCGGACGAGGTCTGGGACTTCTGCGCACGCGGATTCGCCGCCGAGTAGGCGAGAACTCCCTTCTCTATAATCTACAACGACATTCTCCCGTGTGGGTGACCACACGGCCTTTCGGCGACCCCTTCCCCTTTGAGAAGACAGTTCTTCCCTAGAGGAGAGGACTGATTGCCCGAAATGAGTCGACCATTGACACTCGCGGTCCGGCGATGCCACAGTTGTGAGACAAATAGCAGCCCGTTGTCTTACGAACACTGGTCCAGCGAGAGGACACCGTGACGATCAGCGCCGAGAACTCCGGACGTGCAGGATGCCGCGTCGGTAGATGAGTTGTATTACGACACCTACAGTGTCGACCTCAACATGAATCCCTATCCGGTGTTCGCCCGCCTCCGCGAGGAAGCGCCGCTCTATTACAACGACACGCACGATTTCTACGCGCTGAGCCGATTCGACGATGTCAACAAGGCGCTGATCGACGGCGAGACCTTCATCTCCGGCGGAGGTGCGCTGCTCGAGATCATCAAATCCGGCATGGAGATCCCGCCCGGCACACTGATATTCGAGGACCTGCCGATCCACAACATCCATCGCAACCTGCTGTCGCGGAAGTTCACCCCGCGGAAGGTCCACGCGCTGGAGCCGCAGATCCGTGAGTTCACCGCCCGCTGCCTGGACCCTCTGGACGGGCCGGTTCGACTTCGTCGACGACCTCGGTGAGCAGATGCCGATGCGGTCATCGGCATGCTTCGTGCCCGCGCCACACTGACAGCCGACGGCGTGCGATCGATTCCTGCCATCCAGTTATTTCCGCCGCGCAAATGGGAATGCACGCGTATGCACACGGCAACGGTTCGTGCCGACAACGATGCCGCCGACGCCCGCAGGGGCATCCGCTCCTGCCTACACACGGGCCCTACCCGTGGTCTGGCACCTGGCTTCGCCCAGGCCAACCTCGTTGTGCTGCCACAGGCCGACGCGCTGGACTTCCTGCGGTTCTGTGTGCGAAACCCCGGCCTGTGCCCGCTCCTCGAGGTGACCGACACCGGTTCGCCGCATCCACACGGACTTGCCGGCGGCGCCGACCTGCGCACCGACCTTCCGCGCTACCGGGTGTTCCGCGACGGCAGGTGCGTCGACGAACCGACCGACATCCGGAAGTACTGGCGCTCGGACCTGGTGGCGATCCTGCTCGGTTGCTCGTTCACCTTCGAATGGGCACTCGCGTCGGCCGGATTGCCGGTGGCTCATCAGGACCAGCGCAAGAATGTCCCGATGTATGTCACCGACCGCCTGTGTGTCAGCGCGGGGCCGTTCCACGGACCCATGGTGGTGTCCATGCGTCCGTTCCCGCAGCACGATATCGCGCGCGTCACGGAGATCACGGCCCGCTTCCCGGCCATGCACGGTGCCCCTGTTCACGTCGGTGATCCGTCGGTGCTCGGCATCGCCGACCTCGACGCCCCCGACTTCGGCGACCCGCTATCCCTCGGCGCTGACGAGGTTCCCGTGTTCTGGGCATGCGGGGTGACGCCCCAGGCCGTTGTCCAGAACGCGTGTCCGTCGCTGGCGATCTTCCACGCACCCGGCCACATGTTCATCACCGATCTGTCCCACGACAGCTTCGACTGTCACGCGCGCGCAACACGTTCCCGTCAGTCAGGAGGTAGACCATGACCGTCGAGCAGGCCGACCTGCACCGCAGGGCCGAACCCGGCGCGGTCAGGAAGGCGGTCAAGGGTGCCGCGATCGGCAACACCGTCGAATGGTTCGACTTCGCGATCTACGGTTTCCTCGCCACCTATATCGCGGACAAGTTCTTTCCCCCGGGCGACGACACCGCCGCGCTGCTGAACACGTTCGCCATCTTCGCGGCGGCATTCTTCATGCGCCCGCTCGGAGGCCTGTTCTTCGGACCGCTCGGAGACCGCATCGGCCGCCAGCGCGTGTTGGCATTGGTGATCATGCTGATGTCGGCGTCGACGCTGGCGATCGGCCTGGTACCGAGCTATGAGTCCATCGGCGTGCTGGCGCCGATCCTGCTGCTGTTGCTGCGGTGCCTACAGGGATTCTCGGCGGGCGGCGAATACGGCAGCGGCGCCTGCTTTCTGGCCGAGTACGCCTCGGACAGACACCGCGGGTTCGTGGTGTCGTTCCTCGTGTGGTCGGTCGTCGTGGGCTTCCTGCTCGGATCGGTCACCGTCACCGGCCTCGAGGCGCTTCTCTCCGAGAGTGCGATGAACTCCTACGGCTGGCGGATACCGTTCTTGATCGCGGGTGCGCTCGGCGCGGTGGGCCTCTACATCCGGTTGAAGCTGCGCGACACCCCTGAGTTCGAAGCGCTGCGCGACGAAGGCGAGGTGTCGTCCTCGCCGCTCAAGGAGGCGGTCACCACCTCCTGGCGGCCGATCCTGCAGATCATCGGCCTCGTCGTCATCCACAACGTCGGCTTCTACGTCGTGTTCACCTTCCTGCCAAGCTATTTCACGGAGACCCTGGCGTTCAGCAAGGTCGACGCGTTCGTCTCCATCACGGTGGCCAGCGTGGTCGCGATGGTCCTGATCCCGCCGCTGGGCGCGCTGTCCGACCGGATCGGACGCAAACCGTTGCTGATCAGCGGGGCGATCGGATTCGCCGTGTTCGCCTATCCCCTGTTCCTGCTGCTGAACACCGGGTCGCTGCCTGCGGCGATCACCGCACACGCTGCGCTCGCCGCGATCGAATCCGTCTTCGTGTCCGCGTCGCTGGCGGCGGGTGCGGAGTTGTTCGCCACCAAGGTGCGCTCCAGCGGCTACTCGGTCGGCTACAACCTGTCGGTGGCGGTGTTCGGCGGAACCGCGCCCTACGTTGCAACGTGGCTGGTGGCCCGCACCGGCAATGAGCTGGCACCGGCGTACTACGTGATCGCGGCGGCGGTCATCACGCTGCTGACCGTGATGACGATGCGCGAGACCGCGCGTCGTCCGCTGCGAAAGCTGGTGACCGATTAGATACCTCGGCCTGAGGCCGCCGGGGTGCCGTTGCGGCTACCTCCGGAGGCACCGGACTTGTCGTACCCCGCTGCGATGATGGTGTCATGTCTTCGACTGCACCATCTTTCGTCGCCAGCGCGCCCCGCGTTGAGCGTCTTGAGGTGTTGTTCGACGAGTTGGCGCAGCTGGCGGGTCAGCGTAATGCGATCGACGGGCGGTTTGTGGAGATCGTCGCCGAGATCGACCGCGATGAACTGTGCGGCATGACCGGGGCGCGCTCGGTCGCAGCGCTGGTGGCTTGGAAGCTGGGTACCTCGACGACCAACGCGAACACAATCGCCACCGTTGCCGGCCGGCTCGGGGAGTTCCCGCGCTGCACGCAGGGTTTGCGTGACGGGCGGTTGTCGCTGGATCAGGTCGGTGTGATCGCCGGGCGGGCGGCCGAGGGCTCTGATGAGCATTACGCGCAGTTGGCGCAATCGGCGACGGTCAGCCAGTTGCGCACCGGCCCCTCGGACGCCGACCTCACCGCATCCCAGGCCGCCGAGGTCGCCAGTTCACTGTTCACCAACAGCATGGCCGCTAGGTGCTGCAACGCCTGAAAGGTGCCGATCGGCCTGCCGAACTGCTCCCTGGTGCGCAGGTGAGCCGTGACGGCGTCGACGCACCACCGGACTGCCCCAGAGGCCGCACAGGCCGTCAGCGCCACCGCAAGGCTTCGTGCTCGCTCGTCGTCGATACCGGTCAGCACCGAGTCCCGGGCGCAGCGATACCCGTCCAGTCTCAGCACCCCGACGTCTGTCGTCTTGTCGGTGCCGTTGAGGACATCGATGCCGACCTCTGGGTGCGACAGGTCCAGCACAAACCACACAGTGCGGTCCCCGGCGGCCGCGGCCACCAGGATCACCTGCGCCGAGCACAGCCCGAGCGTCGCCGTCGACGCGCCACTCACCACCCAGCCGGCATCCGTCGACGTCGCCCGAAGACCACGGTCATCGGGCAGGATCACCGCGGCGGAGACGCCGTCGGCGAGTCGCCCCAACAACGTTCGGGTGTCAGGGGTGTCGTCGGCCAGCATCGCGACCGCACCCGCTGTCACCGTCGGCACCACAGGGCCGGGCAGCAACGCTGTCGCCGCCGCCTCGATCACGCAGGCGGTGTCGGTCAACGTGCCGCCCTGGCCACCCACATCCTCCGGCAGGTGCACCGCATGAAAGCCGTTGGCGACGAAGTCTTCCCACCATAGGGGCAGTTCGCCCGCAGCGAGCGCGTCGAATGTCTTGCGCGTCTTCTCGATCGGCGCGTGCCGGGCGGCGAACTGCGCGACCGCCTCGGCCAGCTGCTGCTGCTCAGGCATGAGTCCGATCGTCATCGGCGCTCCTGTGCGGACACGGGACTGCGGTGATCGTCGCGGAAGAAACGCGCCGCTGCCACGATCGACTCCGGGGTGGGTCGTGGTTGCCAGCCCAGCTCGCGGACGGCCTTGGAATGGTCGAGCGGGGTCATGATGTGCATCAAGCGGACGTTGAGCGGCGTCAGCTTGGTGTCCGTGCCCCGCAGGCGTGCGACGACCCCGTTGACATGGGCGGCCACGGACAACAGCCGGATCGGTATCCCCCACTTCGGTGGTGCGACACCGGCTGCCGTGCAGCCGATCTCGTGTACCTCGCGGGTGCTCATGAATCGCTCGGACACGATGTAGCGTTCACCGATCCGCCCCCGTTCGCCGGCGAGGACCATCGCCTGTGCCGCGTCCTCGATGCCCACCACCTCAGCGTCGTAGCCGTCGATGTAGAACGGCACTTTTCCGGCTCTCCTGACGTTCATGTGGATCGGGGAGTGTGTGGTATGGGCCGGGGAGGGTGAGTGGGGGCGCACGGACGGTGATCTAGGTTCGAAGGCGCTAACCCCAATCGATCCTGGAGCCGTCCGTGCG
>Ga0209347_1001626_pt1 | contig 34730 bp, 26 predicted proteins | sample AutmiccommuBRH23_FD_187382 | JGI IMG/M metagenome (GOLD analysis project Ga0209347, IMG submission 187382) | Deep subsurface microbial communities from Mt. Terri, Switzerland - Autotrophic microbial communities BRH/23 (SPAdes) (version 2) | ecosystem: Environmental > Aquatic > Deep subsurface >...
GCATGGTGGTTTAAATGCCCTCCCCGGCGTCGCCGGGGAGGGGGGTTAGTTTGCGTTTCCTATACTAATGAACTCCTGAAAGTTTTCTATATTGCATCGTTCCCTTTCTCACCGGTCCGGACCCGGATCACCCCTTCGAGCGGGATGACAAAAATCTTGCCGTCGCCGATCTTTCCGGTGTTCGCCGCGTTACGGACCGCGGCAATGACATCGTCCACCCGTTCGGTGGGGACCACGATCTCCAGCTTGATCTTGGGCATGAAATCAACCAGGTATTCCGCCCCCCGGTAGATCTCCTTGTGCCCCTTCTGACGGCCATACCCTTTCACCTCGGTAATGGTCATTCCCTGTACACCAATATCGCTCAGCGCCTGACGGACATCATCGAGTTTGAAGGGCTTTATTATGGCTTCTATTTTTTTCATGTTCCTGTCTCCTGGTTTTGTTCGTTATCTATCTAAAAGAATTCTTCAAATCATCCGAATATCAGATGCCGATCTCAAACGCCCGCTCCCCATGGATGGCGCTGTCGAGTCCCTGGATCTCCTCGTCGCCGTCGACGCGGATCCCGCCGGTGACAAGTTTTGTGATCCAAATGACCACCAGGGTGCCGACACCCGCAAACGCAATGGTCGCCGCAATGGAGATCAGCTGAACCACAACCTGCCGGGGGTTGCCGTACAGGAGCCCGGATACTCCCTCTGTAATCGCCGGATTGGCGAAAATTCCAGTGGCTACCGCCCCCCAAATTCCGCAGATGCCATGGACGCCGAATGCATCGAGCGAATCATCGTAACCGAATTTCATCTTCAGCCGGGAAACACTGAAAAACCCGATAAGGCCGGCCACGATCCCGATGACCAGGGCCGCGGGCATGTTGACGAAACCAGCCGCCGGTGTGATCGCCACCAGGCCGGCCACGATGCCGGATGCGATCCCCAGCACGGTCGGCCTGTCGTTTACTTTCCATTCAACGACCATCCAGGTGAGCGCCCCCACCGCGGCCGATGTGTTGGTCACCAGGAAGGCGGACGCCGCGATTCCATTGGCGGCCAGGGCGCTGCCGGCGTTGAACCCGAACCAGCCGAACCAGAGGAGCGCGGCCCCAAGCGCGGTCAGCGTAATGCTCGACGGAAACATCGCTTCCTTTCCGTAGCCGAGCCGTTTTCCGAGCACCAGCGCCAGGACCAGCCCGGAAATGCCGGCATTGATGTGAACGACATTTCCCCCGGCGAAATCGAGCGCCCCCATATCGGCCATCCACCCGCCGCCCCACACCCAGTGGGCCACCGGGCAGTAGACCAGGGTCAGCCACAGGATCGTGAAGACCAGCCAGGAGGAAAACTTCATCCGGTCGACCACCGAACCGAGCACCAGGGCCACGGTAATTCCGGCAAATGTCATTTGAAATACGATGAACACGTAAGTGGGAATCGTTCCGGTCAGATCGTTCACCCCGATCCCATTCAGGAACAGGTTGTTCAGATTTCCGATCATCCCCCCCACATCCGGGCCGAATGCCAGGGTATATCCCCAGATCACCCAGATGATACTCCCGAGGCAGTAGGCCACGAACGTCATTGCCAGGGTGTTGAGAAGGTTCTTGTAGCGCGACATCCCCCCGTAAAAAAGGGCGAGCCCCGCCGGGGTCATCATCATCACCAGCGCCGTCGCCACGATCACCCAGGCCGTGTCGCCGGTGTCGAGTCCGTCGGCCGCCAGTGCCGCGGCAGGGAGAAGCATCAGTCCCCCTGCGAATCCGAATACTTTTTTAATCATTTGTTCGTTTCCTTCCGGAAAATGGTTGTCTGTTCATTCATTCGCTATTGGCGGTTAACTGACTGAAAACCACCAATTGTGAATGGAATTCCGCAGGTTTTCCGAAGACGGCTTTGCTATCAGGCCAGAACCGACAAGAGCCGTGACTTGAGCTCTTCCACCCGTTGCTCGGCGACCTTCCGTCCCTCGGTATCCCGCACATAAAAAACATCGACCACCTGATCGACCTTGGTCGCAATCTTCGCGACCCATATATCAAGACCACACCGGGTCAACGCATCCGTAATCCGGTAGAGCAATCCCGGAAAATCATAAGAAAACACTTCAATAATGGTGAAATAGCTTGAATCCTTGTTGTCCACGACCACCCGGTCGGGGCGGAGCGCCACCTGTTCCCGTTTTGCACCGGGCGTTTTGGCGGCGATCGCCCCGGCGAGATCGAGCTTCCCGGACAGGGCCGCCGAAAGGTCATCGGCGGCGCGCTGCCACTTTTCCGCTTCAAAAATACGGTCCGGCGGCGGGGTTACCGTAAACATGTCCAGGGCGATGCCGTTCTTCCAGGTAAAAATCTGGGCATTCAGGACATTGATGCCATTGATGGTGAAGACTCCGGACAAATTTGAAAAAAGGCCCGGACGGTCTTTTGCGCAGACCACCACCTGCCGCGTATTCGATTGTTCGTCCGGCACGATGTCCCAGACGAAATCGGCATCCTTGAGGCGCCGGTAAAGCTGGATATGGGTAACAATATCCCTTGCGTCCGTGGAAAGGAGATACCGGGGAGAGAGTGCCTCGATGGTCCTGTCCATGTCGGGGTCCTGGAATCCGGCGGCCTGGCGGACGAACGCCTGTTTCTTCTCGATCTGCCGGACCGCCCCCGTAGTGGCCAGTTCCCCTTTTTCAAGGATTCGCAGTACTTTGAGAAAAAAATCGCGGACCAGGGTGGCCGTCCAGTCGTTCCACGCCTTGGGCCCCGTGGCCATGGAATCGGCAACCGTAAGAAGGTAAAGCATCTTCAATCGGTTCACCTTCCCCACTTGGCGCGCCAGGCGGATGGCCGTCTCCTCGTCGTGGATATCGCGGCGGGTGGCGGTCTTGGCCAGGAGGAGGTGATGCTCGATCAGGAAATGGACGATTTCCACGTCCGTTTCCGCGTACCCCATGCGGGGAAGAATTTTGTCTGTCATTTCCGCGCCGGCCAGCGAATGCCGGACATCGGGAACCGCTTTCCCGATATCGTGCAGCAGGGCGGTCAAAAGGAGAAGGTGTTTCCGTTTGAGCCCTCGGTAAATCTGCGCGCACAGGTGGACGTCCGTTTCGGGAGGTGTGGTTTCACCGAAGGATTTGAGCATGTGAACGACCCGAAGCGAATGGCGGTCGACCGGGAAAAGATGGTAGGCATCAAACTGGATCCGGTCGACGATCCCGCCAAATTCCGGGATCAACCGGGAAAGAAACCCGGTTTCCAGCATCTGATCAAGGACGTTTACCGGTGTCGGGGGGGCCAGCAGGATTTCCTCGAATGATTTTTTCACCGCCGGATCTCCCCGGAACCGGTCATCAGCCAGGTAGCCGAATTCCCGGACCAGCCGGCCGGCTTCCCGGGTCAGAGGGAGGCGCATCCGCGCGCTCAGTTCAAAAATCCGAATGAGGAGCTCGGGCGATTTCAGGATCCGGTTCGGAGAGATGAAGTCGATCCCGCTGCGGGAAAGCTGCAAGCCCGGAACTTCCGGATGTTTTCGGAAAATGAAACTCCGCTTCGACGGCTTTACATATCCCAGTTCATAGAGGAGCAGCATCAGCTGCTGCTTGACGAATCCCATCCGGGAGTGAAGCTCGCTCATGAGGCGTTCGACCGGCATCTGCCCGTCTTTCGCCTTGAGGCCCATCTCATCGGCCAGCCGGGTCTGGTATTCGAAATAGAGCTGGTCGCACTTGCGGCCGGCAAAGTAGTGGAGCCGGTTACGAACCCCCCAGATATAGGAAAGCGCCTCGTTCAGGGCGGCGTATTCGTCATGGGAAAGCGCCCCGTGGTACTCCAGATCCCGGAAGTCCTTGATGTCGAACTTGATCCGGCCGATCCACCGCATGGTGTGGTAATCCCTCAACCCGCCCGCGCCGTCCTTCAGGTTCGGCTCCAACAGAAATGTCGAATCCCCGTAACTCTGGTGCCGCACCCCGTTCCGCTCCACCAGCCAGGTGATAATCTTTGCAGGCGATCGGTCGATGATCCGGTCCTTGAGCTGGGCGACCAGTTCGCCGTAAATGGCGGATATGCCGCAGACGAACCGGGCGTCGAGGACCGATGTCAGGACCTCGAAATCCGTCCGGGCCATCTTGATGCACTCCTTGAGTGACCGGGTGGCGTAACCGATGTCCAGGCCGATGTCCCAGAGGGGGTAAACGTATTCCTGGATCAGTTCATCGGCTTCCGCCGGCACCGCATTCTCGAAGAGGATCAGCAGATCGATATCGGAATGGATGCACTGTTCAGACCGGCCGTATCCGCCCAGCCCGATGATGGCATAAGGATTCTTGTTGATTGCCAATCGCGGCCCGACCCGGCTGGCGGCAAAACTTTCCCGGAAATAGGTATCGATCAGCTCCGCGTGCGTCCGGATGAATTCGGCAGGGTCCCACTTGAGGACAGAGGCGAACAGTTTTTCCCGCCGCTCTTTCAGGAGGGCCACCGGGGTATTGTCATTTTTCACGTTTATATTGGTCAGCACGCGAACTTCCTTTCAAATTGTCTGACAACTTACAAAAGCAATAGCCGTGCCAGCTAAAGTCAATGAATATTTAATCTTTATTAAACGGATAGTTAATCAAAAAATAATTTTAAGGAATCGAATTTCAGGTTAACATATTTGTAAAATCATAAAACAATTTTGTTAACCGTCACTTCTCTGGTGTTCATTTATTCGGGTAAGATTATTCATTTACCATTCGGGCGGGAGAATTGGAAACCGTTTTTTCTCTTTGTGCTATTCGAGCGTACTGGGCGGATTTTTCACTTGAGAGGCAGAAAAGGTAAAATTATGCATCGGATGATTGCTGGCGGATAGACCGAAGCAACCTCGGTCTCCCCTGGTTCACAAGCTCCAGCTTGGGAACCCAGTACCGGAAGCTCCGCTTCCCACCGGCCACGGGACCCGCTCACCACCCCGCGGCCGACACCATGTATATCCGCCCGGACACCCGTACTCGTGTTAAGAGGGCATGGAAGCAGAGCTTCCAAAAACGGGTTCCCAAGCTGGAGCTTGGGAACCAGCGACATCGGGGAGATGAGCGGCCCTGTTGCGTGACTCTCAGATTGGCGTGTTTTCCGAGCGGGTGCTTGGGAAACACGACTTCTCGGTTATCTGGTGCTCTGTGGCTCAAATTCCCTGATCAGAACAGCACAACAGAAAATCTAAAAACTCATATACTCCGCCGGGTGATTATCTCCAGCTGGGAAACCCCGAACTCCATTGATCAAATTGTTCACTTGAGAGGCAGAAAAGGTCAAATTATCCATCGGATGATTGCTGGCGGATAGGCCGAAGCAAACCCCGGTCTCCCCTGGTTCCCAAGCTCCAGCTTGGGAACCCAGTTCCGGAAGCTCCGCTTCCCACCGCCGGAAAACGGCATGGAAAGGATATTCGATTGACAAGTACGGCGGCCCGGACGCAAGATGCGCCCATGGATCAGCTTGCCCCCTATTTTGGTTTCGCGGCAGTCAGCCTGGCGATCGCCCTGTCGCCCGGCCCGAGTTGGATTTATGTTATCTCCTCGACCCTCGGTTACGGCCGCTCCGGCGGCTTTGCCGCGGCGGCGGGAAATGCCGCGGGGATACTCTGCCATGCCGCTTTTGCCGTCCTGGGATTGTCCGCCATTATCGCCTGGTCGACATATGCCTTTTTTGTGGTGAAAATGATCGGCGCCGCCTATCTGGTATTCTTGGGAATCCGGATTTTTCTCGGGGGGGGGCTCACGGGGCCGATCCGGCGGGGAATCGCTGTCCGATCACGAATGACCCTCTTCCGGAACGGTGTCCTCGTCAATGTTCTCAATCCCAAAATGGCGATCCTGATGCTCTCACTTCTCCCCCAGTTCATCCGGCCGGATGCCGCGCACCCGACGCTCCAGATTGCCATCATGGGCGGCATGCATGCCGTAATCGCCGGGACCGTCCACATCCACGTCGTCCTTTTCTCCGCTACCCTCGCCCGCCGCCTGGGCCGATCCCCCCGCGTGCAAAATTTCCTCCGCTGGACAGCGGGGACATTGTTCCTCTATTTCGGCATCCGTCTGGCGTTTGTTTGAATGATGGCTTCGTAAAAAGCTACGAACTCCGCAACCTGGCGTTTTTGCGGGAAGGAACAAATTCAAAAAGCCGTGCACGCGCACGAGCACGTGTACGTTTACGTGCACGAAAAGGCAACATCGAGTTCCTTGGAAGCTGGTTACCCCGACAACGTTGTTTTTTTACAGATCGCACCGACATACCTTTGAAGTACCGATTACGATTACGCGCACGCGCACGAATTAAAAACCGTTGAATGCCGGCCGGATTCAATACATCCGATGACGAAACAGCCACGCCGCCAGTACCAGGCTGATGATTCCGATCACCCCCATCGGCCAGTACTGGTGCAGGAGCAATGGAATGGTGCTCCCTTCGAGAAAAACCCCCCGGAGGATTACCAGGAAATAGCGCAGCGGATTTAACAGCGTCACGTGCTGTAAAAAGACTGGCATGTTTTCGATCGGGGTGGCGAAACCCGAAAGAGTGACGCTCGGCACCAGAAACATGAACGCCCCGAACAGCCCCTGCTGCTGGGTGACGCTCAGGGAGGAGATCATCAGACCGATGCCGATGGCGGACATGAGAAAAAGAAACAGCCCCAGGTAAAGGGCAAAAAGGCTACCGATTAACGGAATATTGAACCAGATGACCGCCATGAAGATGATGAAACTCGCTTCCACGGTGCCGATAATGAAACCGGGAAGCGCTTTTCCCAGGAGGATTTCCACGGGGCGCAACGGGGTGACCAGCAGCTGGTCGAAGGTGCCGGCTTCACGCTCCCGGGCTACCGAAAGCGCGGTGACCAGCAGGGTGACCACCAGGGTCAGAAGGCCAACGATTCCCGGTACGATGAACCACTGACTTTCCAGGTTGGGATTGAACCAGGCGCGCACGTTCAACCGGGCCGGCGGACCCGGGAGCCCCTGCCTGATCGACCAGGCGTCATTATAATCGGTAATAATGGTCCGCGCGTATCCCAGAAGAATCAGCGCGGAATTCGAATTCCGGCCATCAATGATCACCTGGAGCGGCGCCGTTTGGCTCCGGTAAACTTTTTCTGAAAAATCAGGGCCGAAATGGAGCACCAGAAGCGCATCCTTTTTGTTGATCACCGTCTCGATCTCCCCGGCGCGTTCCAGCCGCATGATCTGCGCAAAGGTCTGTGATCCCTCGAACCGCGAAATCACTTCCCGGGAGACCTGGCCCGGGTCTTCATTGAAAATTGCGAGGGAAACGTTCTTGAGATCGTAGGTGGCCGCATATCCGAACACGACCAGCTGGATGATCGGCGGGAGAATAAGCACGGTGCGGCCCCGCTTGTCCTTCAGCAGGGCAAGAAATTCCTTGATCATCAGGGCCAGGATACGACGAAACATGTAAACCTTCCTCAATCAAGCCTTTTGCTGGTTTTCCGCCGCACCGTCATGAAGAAAAAGATCGCCATGCCGAGCAACGCCAGGGCGTTCGGTATCAGCACCGGCCAGATATTCCCGGCCGCGAAAATCGTCTGAAGAATGGCCACGTAATAACGGGCGGCAAAGAGATGGGTGAAGGCCCGGATCGGCGCCGGCATGCTCCCGATATCGAATATGATGCCGGACAGGATCAACGCCGGAAGAAACGTGGTGATGATCGCCGCTTGTCCGGCCACGAACTGGTTTTTCGCCAGTGTCGATATCAGGAGCCCCATCCCGAGGGCCGCCAGAAGGAACAGCGCCGACAATCCGATGAACGCCGGGAGACTTCCGATCATCGGAACCTCGAACAGCCAGAGCGTCATGGCCAGCGACAGGATCAATCCTCCCATCCCCATGGCAAAATAGGGAATGATTTTTCCCAGCAGGATCTCCCCCACCCGGATCGGGGTCACCATTAGCGCTTCCATGGTCCCCCGTTCCCATTCCCGGGCGATGACCAATGCGGTGAGAAGCGCCCCGATGAGGGTCATGATGATCGCCATCATACCGGGAACCAGATAGTTGCGGCTCCTGACGGCCGGGTTGAACCAGATCCGGTACTCCATCTCGATCGGGATATCGAGGGTTCGCCCGCGCGAGGCGGCAAATTCGGAAAGCCAGGTGGCCCAGACCCCCTGGGCATACCCTTCGACAATCCGGGCGGTGTTGGCGTCGACACCATTGACGAAAACCCCGATCGCGGCGGTATTTCCGGACAGGACCTCCTGGGCGAAATTACCGCGCAGCCATACGATCCCGTGGACCAGTCGCTTCCGGACCGCGTTTTCGGCATCCTGTATGCTCGAAAACAGGGTGACATCGAAATAATCGGAACTGGCGAACGCGCCGGTGAGGCTTGCCGTCTCGGCCGACGGCTGTTCCACGATAATGGCGATCGGGACATGGGTAGCATCCAGGGAGACACCATAGCCGAAAATGAACAGGAGGATCACGGGGAGAATAAACGCAATGGCGATGCTCGACGGGTCACGGATGATCTGGAGAAACTCCTTGCGGACCATCGCCCCGAGCCGCATGGCGGAGTAATGCCGAACCCGGCGGGTTTCCGGAGAAGGCTTCCTCATGCGACGACTCCTTCGTGGACGTTCACCCACCCGATGAAGACATCCTCCATGGAGGGTTCCGGGCTTTCAGGGGTGCGGAACCGGTCTTTCATTTCCTCCGGCGACCCTTCCGCCAGGATTTCTCCTTCGGCCATCATCACCAGCCGGTCGCAATACTCGGCCTCTTCCATGAAATGGGTGGTGACCAGGACCGTCACTCCTTGCTCGGAAAGCGCGCTGATCCGGTGCCAGAACTCGCGCCGGGCCAGCGGATCAACCCCTGAGGTCGGTTCATCGAGAAAAAGGATATCGGGCGAATGCATCAGGGCCGCGGCCAGCGCCAGCCGCTGTTTGAATCCCAGGGGCAGGTCCCGGCTGTTGGCGCTTGCGTAATCGGTGAGTTCGAATTCTTCCAGTGCCCAGTCAATGCGGCTCCGCTGCTCTTTACCAGCCAGCCCGTACGCGCTGCTGAAGAATTTCAGGTTTTCCCTCACCGACAAGTCCCCATAAAGCGAAAAGCGCTGGGCCATGTACCCGATCCGTTCGCGGGCGGTTGCCGCGGCATGGCGCAGATCCATGCCGGCCACCTGGACGGTTCCCGCCGAGGCCGGAAGCAGTCCGCAGAGCATCCGGAAGGTGGTCGATTTCCCCGCGCCGTTTGCCCCTAATATTCCGAACACCTCTCCCTGGCGGACGGTGAAGCTGATCCCTTTGACGGCATAAAAATTGCCGAAGCGCCGCTTAACGTCGCGAACCACGATGACCTCTTCGCCCCGCCGTTCCGGGGAGATCCGTTTCTTCCTATCGACGGCGATCACGGGGATGTCACTCCCCCCCTGCTCCCGGAGCTGAACGATGAAACTGTCTTCGAACCGGGGGGGGACCGGTTCAATCCGCCCCTCCGGGTGGTCCGCGAGCAGCTGTTCCTGATTCGGAAGCAGCCCGGCCCCCATGACGATTCGGACGCCGCCTCCCTGGATGATCGCGTCGGCCACCCCGGCGGCATGGCTCAGTCGGGTCTGCAACGTCCGTTTGTTCATCTCCGGAACCCGGACCTGGAAACTCCGGCCGGACACCTTCGCGCTGAAATCAGCGGGAGGACCCTGTCCCAGGAGCTTTCCCTGGTGCATGAGGATCACCTGGCTGCACCGCTCCGCCTCATCCAGGTAGGCGGTGGAAAGGAAGACGGTCATCCGTTCCTTCTCCACCAGGCGGTAAACGATGCTCCAGAGTTCCCGCCGTGATACCGGATCGACCCCCACGGTCGGCTCATCGAGGAGCAGAAGCCGGGGGGGGCGGACCAGGGTGCAGGCCAACCCGAGTTTCTGTTTCATTCCGCCGGAAAGGGCACCGGCCATCCGCCGGGTGAATTCCCCCAGGTTGGTCATGTGCATCAATTCGGCATACCTTTCCGGTCGCTCCGCGCGGGGCAGCCCCTGGAGATCGGCGTAGAGGTCGAGGTTCTCCTGAACGGTGAGGTCCTCGTAAAGGCCGAACCGCTGGGGCATGTACCCGATGGCGCGCTGGACGGACAAAGGGTCTTTTACCGCATCGATCCCGAGTACGTCGATATGCCCCGCATCCGGGAGCAGCAGACCGACGATCAGGCGGAGGAGCGTGGTCTTTCCGGCCCCGTCGGGTCCGATCAGACCAGTGACCTGACCCGGCGACAGCCGGAAGCCGATGTCATCGATGGCCCGTATAACTTTTTTATTTACAGAAAAAGATTTTTGCAGCGATTCGACGACCAGCGGCGCATCGGTGAATGCCTGTTCACCGGATGTCATGCTACTTTTCCCGGCAGGGATCGCCCGGGGGATTTCCGGAGGATCGGGGCTGATTGAATGGAATGGTGACGGTCACCGGCATCCCGAGGCGCAACTGGTTTTCCGGGTTGCAGACGAAAACCCGGACCTGGTAGACGAGCTTGCTGCGCAGTTCCTCGGTCTGAACCGTTTTGGGGGTGAATTCGGCGGTTGGAGAGATGTAGCCGATCCAACCTTCGTAGATTTTGTCCGGGTAGCTGTCGGAGATCACGCGCGCGGTCATGCCCGGGGCGATCTTGCCCAGGTCCGGCTCGTCCACGTAAGCGCGCACCCAGAGGGGGTCGGTCAGGGCAAGGGTCAGAACCGGTTTCTGGGGGAAGGCCATGTCCCCCGGTTCAAGGATCCGGTTCCGGATGATCCCGGCTTCGGGCGCGTAAAGGCGGGTATCGGACAGATCCTCCTCAGCGAGCTCCAACGCCGCACGGTAGGCTTCCAGGGTAGCCCTGGCGGCCGCGATCCGTTCCTGGCGGGGCCCCTGCACGGCGAGTTCGAGCGCCTGTTCGGCAGCGTCGAGTCCGGCCCTGGCCGATTTCAATGCCGCGCTGGCGGTATCGAGTTTCTGCTGGGAAAGGTACTGGGTACTGGCCAGCTCTTTGATCCGATCATATGCCTGCCGGGCGTCTTCCATGTTTGCCCGGGCCGCGTCCACACGGGCGCGCGCCGCGGCGATTTCCTCCGGCCGGCTCCCTGCCGATAGTTCGGCGATCACTTGTTCCTGGGCCGCCACCCGGGCCTTTGCCTGGGCCACGCCGGCACGATAACGCACCGGGTTGAGTTCCGCCAGCAGCGCCCCTGATTCCACGCTGTCCCCCTCGTTCACATCGATCCGTTCGATCCGGCCGGTGCTTTCGAAGGCAAGCTGAACCTCCCGGATATCGATGTTGCCGTAGAGGGTCAACCGGTCGACCGGTTCTTCCTCCGGCTGCAGGTAAAAGAAGTAAACGCTGGCGCTAATGGCGGCGATCAGGAGAAGGGGAATAAGAATACGGGGGAACTTTTTTTTCATCGATCGAAAATCCACGTGAAATTTTAAAAGAGCTTATTCAAATTTTTCAACCAGCAATCCATTTATCGCCGCCACATCCTCCACCGCCAGAATTCCGGCGGCCCACTTGAGCCGAACCCGCGCCTGAATGTGCCGGTATTTTGCCTCGTAATAAGTCCGCCGGACATTTTCGAGGTCCTGCGCCGCGGCCAGAACGTCGATCGTCGTCCGGGCCCCAACTTCGTAACCCCTCCGGGTGGCGGCAAAAGAGGTTTCGGACGATTCAAGTGCCCGGGCGAGGGCGCGCAGCTGGGCGACGCTGGTCCGCAGGTTGGCGAACGCGGTCTCGACGCCGAGGTTCACCTGGTCGGACAATCCGTCGAGCCGGTACCGGACCGCCTCGGCTTGTGCCTTCGCCTGCCCGACGTTCGCCTCGATCTGCCCCCCCGTGTAGAGGGGGACCGAAACGGTCAGCCCGACAAGACCTTTCCTGTTCTCGACGCTCGGGAACAAATCCCCCTTGTTAAACCCGTAGGCGGCATTGAGATTCATATCCGGCCAGCGGACCCGCTCGGCCGCCTCCACCTGACGGGCGGCGGCATTCATCTGTTCACGAGCCTGGGCGAGCGCCGGCCGGTAATCCCGGGCAGTCGCCAGCCAGGGATCGACCGCGTCCGGGAGCGGCCCCTCCGGTTCGAGCGTTTCGATATCGAGAAGTTTCCCCACCGGCTGGTGCGTCAGGCTTCGCAATTGCTGCCGGGCAACTTCCAAACCATTCCAGGCACCAATCAGGGAAGATTCGGCCGCGTCGAAGCGGGCCTGGGCCTCTTTCAGGGAGATAATATCACCGGTTCCGACATTCAGGTTCGCCTGGGCCTGGTCAAGGATCTCCTTGAGAAGCTGTTTCTGTGACCTGGCGACTCCCGCTTCGGCCCGCGCGTTCAGTACCCCGAAATAGGCGTCAGCCACCTGAACGATCAGGTCCTGTTCGGCGGCGACAACCGCTGCCCGCCCGGCCGCAACCCGGGAATCGGCTGCTTTTAATGCCGACCAGGATTCCCCGGCGATAAGGGGCTGCACCAGCTTCACGCTGTAATTTCCACCGTAATATTGCTCATTGATATCGCCGAAAGCGTTCGGGGGGATCGCCGGACTGGCGAAATCCTCGCCGAAACCGGAGATATCCGCATCCTGGTAGTTGATCTCCGCCCCCGCCCCGATATGCGGCAGAAGGGCGGATTTGGCCGACCTTCGGGCCGCGATGTCAGCCTCCAGCAGCGCCCGTGCCTCCTTGAGCATCGGGCTGGTCGCCGCCGCCATCCGGTAGGCCGAAAGGAGATCAAGTGCCGACGCGGGACGGGGAGCGCAGATGCACAGAAACGCCAATAGTATAACGGAAGAGATATTGCGGATGTTTTCGTTCAATCTAAACTCCGAACGGTTTTCGGAATTACATGGTAATAAAGACGATTGGATTCGATTTAGAATAATATACGTTCACCGGATGATGTCAAACCCAAAATCGACATCGGGCGAACCGGGGTTCCTGCGATTTGCACCATTGACAGGCGGCCGGTAAATCCGCAATTTGAGCTGATGGCGTCGTAAAAAGCTGACAACTCGGCTGGGCCGCGTTTTTACAGGAAGGAACTTGGAGCCTAAAAAGCGAAGCCAGAATCCAGAAGCCAGAAGAAAGACGAAAATCAGCTGATTTGAGCTATTTGGTGACGAGTTTCAAAATCAAGTTCCTTGGAAGCGGTTTACCTGCTTTGCTGCATTTTTGCAGGAATGAACAAACTTTAAAATGCCGTGCACGCGCACGAGCGTGTACGTTCACGCTCACGAAAAACGTCGAGTTTCTTGAAAGCTGTCAGACTTTTTCATAGATATCTGAGTTGGGAAACAAAAAAAATTATGAGGAAATATGCCATGTACGTTATCAAGGCGAATGTACTTTATACCGGTAACGAAGTGCTGCGGGATGCGTACCTGTCATTCGAAGGCGATATCATCCGGGAAATTACGACGCTGCAACCGTCCGGCCGGCAACCTGGTGGGGGAATACGCGGTGGTGACCCCGGCCTTCATCGACGCACACTCCCATATCGGGATGGTCCGGGCCGGCGAACCGCAGGACGAGGAGGAATCGAACGACCGGCAGGATCCGGTCATGGTTCTCGCCGACGCGCTCGACTCGCTCCAGATGGACGACATGGCCCTGCGGGACGCCATTGAGATGGGGGTTCTTTATTCGTGTATCGTTCCGGGGAGCGGGAATATCATCGGGGGGCTCTCCGCGGTGATCCGGCATTATGCCGGCAACAGCAGCCAGGCGCTGATCGGAAGGGCCGGGATCAAGGCGGCCCTCGGCTACAACCCCATGTCGACCACCGAATGGAAAGGGAGCCGCCCCACCACCCGGATGGGAGCAATCGCCATTCTGCGGCGGAAACTCGAGGAAGTCCGCCGGAAGGAGCAGCAGTTCCTGCGCCTGGACGCGGACGAACAGAAAAAAATCACTTTTACCCCGGAAGAAGATGCATTACGGGATCTTCTCGCCGGCAGGATTGTTCTCCGGACCCATGTGCATAAGATCGACGACATCGCCGCCCTGATCCGCCTGGTCGACGCCTACGGCATCCGGGTCAATGTCGATCACGCCATGGGGGTCCACAAACCGGAAATCTTCGAGGAACTCAAACGGCGGTCCATCCCCGTTGTCTTCGGCCCTCTCGATGCGTTCGCCTACAAGGTGGAACTCAAGCATGAACACTGGCGCAATGTGAAGCACCTGGTCGATTCCGGCGTCGATTTCGGATTGATGTCGGATCACCCGGTCACGGCCGCACGCCAGATCCTCCTCCAGACCCGGTGGTTCCTGCGCGTCGGGTACACCCGGCAGCAGGCGATCGAACTTATTTCACGAAAAAACGCGGAGATTCTGGGGATTGACGACCGACTCGGCACCCTGGCGCCGGGGAAATGGGCTTCGTTCATCGGATGGAATGGCGATCCCTTCGATCTGGCCGCCTACCCGGTGGCGGTTTACGGAGAAGGAAAGCAGCTGTACGCGGAATAGAACGGATAAACTATGCACACGACGCTTTCCCGGCGACAACCGGGCCGGGTCCGATGATTGGTCTATCCGCCAGGTAGCAGTAAACAAGTGCCTCGGGCAGGAGTATCGGGGCGCCGGTCACCAGTTCGATCCCGTACATTTGGAAATAGTGATGCCAGGAGGCGTCGGAATCGGCCGTTATCAGGATATCAACCCCCTGTTCACACAACCACCGGGGCAGCCAGCCGGGTTCTTCGGGCGGCGGATTCAGGAATTGCTGAATCACAATCCGCCCGTATTTTGCTTTGATGAAGACGAACTTTCGACAGTCGCTGAAACCGGCGGAAAGTTTTCCGTTTGCAAGGGGGATGGCGAAGGTGAGTTCTTCCGGTTTCTTGCTCATTTCCGGGCAATCTCCTGTTATTGGCAAATGGCGGACGCAATTGAATCGAACGCCTTCGCCGCCTGTGAATTCTTGAAATTTTTAAGAAAACTGGCTCCCTGATCGCCGCAGGAAACGATATTCATATCAAAGGGAATATGTCCCAGGAACCGGATGCCTGAAGATGCGGCCAATTCGCGGCCGCCGCCACTGCCGAACAACTGGACCGGTTGCTTGCAATGGGGACAGACGAATCCGCTCATGTTTTCGATGATGCCGAATATTTCCATTTTGACGGTTTTGCAGAAGCTTATGGATTTCCGGACATCCCCCAGGGAAACCTCCTGCGGAGTGGTGACGATGATCGCCCGGGCGTCGGGGATACTCTGGGCGATGGTCAGCGGCTCGTCACCGGTTCCCGGCGGGGAGTCGATGACCAGGTAATCGAGGGGACCCCATTCCACATCTCCGATAAACTGCCGGATGAAGGAATGCTTCAGCGGGCCGCGCCAGATGACGGCATCATCCCGATTCGGCAGCAGCGACTCGACGGAAACCGCGCACAATCCCGGCGAATATGCCAGGGGCTTGAGTTTGCTCCCGGAACCTTCCAGATTCCCATTTAATCCCAGCATCCTGGGAATATCCGGCCCATGGATATCGATATCCATAAGTCCGACTCGATGCCCCCTTTCCGCCAGCGCCATGGCGAGATTGACCGAAACGCTGGTTTTACCGACCCCTCCCTTACCACTCATGACCAGGAATTTATGCCGGATACGGTCAAGGGTTTCCCGGACCGCCGTGTCCTCGTGGTCCTGCGCGGCCTTGCTTTTGCTGGCGGATGGGCACTGTGCTGCATTGCTCGTCATTGAAACATCTCCTTTAAATACAAACATGAAGGGAATGAAGATTGATGGCTTCGTAAAAAGTCCAACTTCTGCGTTACGCTTCACACCTCGTCACTGCGGCGTACGACAAGTACGCCTCATTCCTCGGGATTCGCGCGCCTTGAATTTGGAGCTTTTTACTTTGCCATCAAAAGCCGACTTTTTACGAGTTCATCAAGATTGATGACACACTGTAAGGTTTCCCCCTAAAGGACCGCGCTGTAATACACGTCGGATCGGCTGGAATTTATCCTTATCTGTTTATCCCGCATGAGCTGGTCGAGATATTTCGCCACCTCCCGGAGATGCAATCCGAAAACCTTTGCAATCTGTGCGGATGTACACGGTCTTCGCCGCAGCATGGACATTATGGCATCTTCGTTCGTATGGAACCCTCCGATGCCGCCACCGTTGAATTCCGAAATGACCTCCGCGGGCGGATTAAACAGGTGGCAAAACGGCTCCATCCGTTCACGGGCCATTCCGGCCGCGAAATCTTCCGCCGGCGGCCGGACGACCGTATTGAGATGGACCCGGTCCGGACGAATTTCATTTACCCGCTCCGCGATGTTTTCAACGTCCCGGGACATGGAATTCAAGCCGAGAACAAGAAAGACCTCCATCCAGAGTTGCCCATGAAATTGGGCGCGAAACTTTTTCAGGCCGTCCATCAGCAGTTCGAAGGTGATTTCCGGGTGCGGCCGGTGGATGTAGTTAAACAGGTTCTGATTCCAGGCATTGAGCGACACCTTGACGATATCGGCGTGTGATGCCGCGTCCCTGACCTCCGGCAGGTGCAGAAGCGTTCCATTGGTGAGGAGGACCGATGGTATCGGATATGGCTTGAGTGATCTCAGCACTACGCCAAAATCCTTATGGAGCGTCGGCTCCCCGCTTCCGGAAAGTGTGATGTAATCCGCCTTTTCATCCTTCTGAAACCAGTCTTCGATTTCGTCGAGGACGGCGATGACCGGCATAAACGCTTTTCGCTCAACTGTTTTTACCCGGGTGCGTCCCAATTGGCAGTAGACGCAATCCAGGGTACAGGTTTTATGGGGGATCAGGTCGATGCCGAGCGATCGTCCAAACCGGCGCGAGGGGACCGGGCCGAAAACATAATGATACCTGTCATTCATCGTTGCCTTCCAATTCTTTAATTTTGTTCTGCAATATCTCCATCTCCCGCTTCAGGGCATCCGCCTGCTGTTTAATCGCTTCGAGTGTATGGCCGCGATCCGGAATTTCCGCCTTCGTATTCACAAACGGTATTTCCCCGTTCAACCGGATACCGCCGAAAGCCCCCATACCCGGTGTCTGCCGGCAGCGCCCCATTCCACGGCCGCTGCCTCCTCCCATTCCACGGCCGCCACCGCCACCTTTGCCCATGCCCACCGCCAAATTACCCGATGATTCCGTCTTTGCCGACGGCAGCAAATGACCTTCCCGGAACTGGGCGACCATCTCTTCGACGGTTCCCGTGCAACCGTTGTATACCTCGATTCCGGCCGCGGACAGGACCTGGAGCGCATTCGGACCGCAGCTGCCCGTCAGGACACACCGCACGCCTTTGCCGGCGATCATTTGCGCCGTTTGAATCCCGGCCCCCGTGGCCAGACGGTTACTGCTGTTCTCGACCACTTCCCATTGCATATCGTCCGTATCCAAGATCATGAAACAGGCACAGCGACCGAACCGCGGATCCACGGAAGCGGTGAGTGTCGGGCCGTCCGAACTGACTGCGATTTTCATGGCATATCCTTTCGTTTAAAGATTTAAGCGCCGATGATCACATCCCGGCATCAGGAATGCGGTACCGGTCAAATGACCGGAAAGGAAGGCTTCCAATACGTCTTCCACCGGACCGCAGGTCCAGGCGATCACCCGTATGCCCACTGATTTTAGGGCCAGTTCCAGGGGGCGTGAAATCGCCCCGCAGATGAGGACATCCGTCCCGAGGCAGGCCATTTTCCGGGCCCGGTCCAAGGGGTCCGGGTCCGACAGCGTTTCGCCGGTCCGACTGGATTCCTCCCCATTTTTTACCTTAATCAAGAGGATGTAACCCGCCACATCAAAAACGGATGAAATGCGCTCTTTCCAAATGGGTACCGCAACTCTCATGACATATAGACAGCAACGGCCGTGCCACAAGCATCCCTAAAATACAACCATCTGATTTGATGAGTTATGTTTTAAAACGTGCATTGACATTTAATCGAAATGATTGCATATTGCATGTCTATCCGATTGTTGATAATGCAAAATGCATGAATACTAAACCGGGGGTCTGATAACATGGCCGACATTCTCGAACATCATGACACGATTCTCGATTCCATAAACGAAGGGGTTTTTACCGTCGATCCGGACTGGCGGATCACCACTTTCAACCGGGCGGCCGAGCGGATTACCGGGATCCGCCGCGAGGCGGCAATCGGGCTCCCCTGCAATGAGGTTTTCCGCGCCAATATCTGTGAAACCGCGTGCGCGCTCAAGCGGACCATGACCGCCAGCAAACCCGTGGTGAACGTGATCGGTTACATCGTCAATCAATCCGGAAAACAGGTGCCCATACGCATATCCACGGCGCTTTTAAAGAATTCATCCGGAGAAGTGGTCGGCGGAGTGGAAACCTTCACGGACATGACCCAGGTGGAGCAACTCCGGAAGGAACTGGAGGAACGGTATACCTTCGAGGACATAATTGGCAGAAGCGGGGCGATGATGGATCTGTACCGTATCCTGCCGCAAATTGCGGAAAGCGGCAGTACGGTATTAATTGATGGAGGGAGCGGAACCGGGAAGGAGCTTTTCGCCAGGGCCATTCACAATCTGTCGCGCCGGAAGAAAAAACCGTTTGTGGCCATCAACTGTGGCGCCCTGCCGGATACTCTTCTGGAATCCGAACTGTTCGGCTATAAAGCGGGCGCGTTTACCGATGCCCGTAAGGATAAACCCGGTCGATTCGTCCTGGCCGACGGCGGAACCCTTTTCCTGGATGAAATCGGTGATATCTCCCCGGCCATGCAGGTACGGTTGCTCCGGGTGCTTCAGGAACGCATCATTGAGCCGCTCGGAAGCGTGGCCCCAGTAAAGGTCGATGTCCGGGTCGTTGCCGCAACGAACAAGGATCTCGCCCGGCTGATGAAAACCGGAGAATTCCGGGAAGACCTGTTTTACCGGATCCGGGTGATCCATTTGCACCTTCCAGACCTGAAAAGCCGGCGCGAGGACATCCCGCTCCTGATCGACCATCTGGTAGCGAAATTCAATCACCTGAGGGGAAAGGAAATCATCGGCGTATCGAGCGGGGTCCTGGCGAGATTGATGGAATATGAATATCCGGGCAATATCCGGGAACTGGAAAACATCATTGAACATGCGTTTGTCTTGTGCAACGGGGATTTGATCGAAATGAAGCACCTGCCCCCGGAATTTCGGACAGGAGAAGCGGGTCCGGTGGAACAGCTCAATGCCCCCGCAAGCCTGCAATCCATCGAAGCAATGCTCATCGGCGAAGCCCTCCGGCGACACGGGGGAAACCGGAAGGCGGCGGCAGGGGAACTCGGCATCAACCCGAGCACCCTCTACCGGAAAATCATGCGGCTGGGGATCCGGACGCCGGAATCCGATGGCAGAAAGAGACGGTAATTACAACGCTTCCTTCCCTTTATGCAGCGGCGACATCTGTCGAAGCGTGCGGACCGTACTCTGCAGCGCGGCAAGGAACCGGTCCATGTCGGCCTCCGTGTTGTCGATCCCCCAGGCGATCACCAGGGTCCCCTGGGCATCGGCATGGCTGAGCCCGAGGGAGAGGAGCACGTGGGAGGCCCGGAGGGAACCGGTGGCGCAGGCCGATTTGGTGGAAACCGCAATGTTGCTGTCATCGAGCATCAGCATCACGCTTTCTCCCTCGATGTACTTGAGGGAAATATTCAAAAGGTTCGGCAGGCTGTACTCGAGGTTGGTATTTATCAGGTATTCATCGACATGCTCGGGCAGATGGCCGACCAGGTACTTCTTCAACCCGACCAACCGCTTCCACCGTGCATCCAGATCGCGCGCGGCGAGTTCGGCGGCTTTTCCCATCCCCACGATGCCAAGCAGGTTTTCGGCGCCGGCCCGTTTGTTGTTTTCCTGGACCCCGCCGTCGAGCAGGGGGAAAATGCGCGTCCCCTTCCGCACGTAAAGCCCTCCCACGCCGGTCGGGCCGTAAAACGTATTGGCCGCGAAACTGAGCAGGTCGACCTTCAGGAGATCCACATCGATGGGAACGACCCCGGTCGAGTCGACCGCGTCGGAATGAAAGAGAACCTTCTTCTCCCGGGTGATCTCTCCGATTTCCTCGATCGGCTGAATGGTGCCGGTCTCGTTGTTGCTGTGCATCACCGATACCAGGATCGTCTCACCGGTGATCGCGTCGGCAACGTCGGCCGGGCGGACCCGGCCGGTTTCGTCGACCGGAAGCGATGTCACCCGGAATCCCTGTGAGGTCAGCCGTTTGAGGCTCCGGATGACCGAATTGTGCTCGATATTGGTGGTGACGATGTGGTTTCCATTGCTCCGGTTGGCCATGGCGACCCCCTTGATCGCATGGTTGACCGATTCGGTGCCGCCGGACGTAAAGACAATCTCCTTGGGGTCGCGGGCATTGATCAGGCCGGCGACGGCCTGGCGCGCCCCTTCCAGGAGCCCCGCGGCGTGCTCGCCGGCCTTGTGCTGACTCGACGGGTTGTGCAGATCGCCACGGATCGCCTCGATCATGACTTCCTTGACCTCGGGCAGCAGCGGGTTGGCCGATATGTGATCCAAATTGACAATATTCATCGTCGACCCCCTTTTATTTACGCTTACGATCAGTCCTGATGAACTAAAAAAGTCGGTTTTTGATGGCCACATGAAAAGCGCTAAATTCAAGACGAGCTGATTTTCGTCTGGCTTCTGGATTCTGGCTTCTGGATTCGCTTTTCGGGCTCCAAGTTCCCTCCTGTAAGAACGCGGTCCGGCCGAGTTATCAGCTTTTTACGTTGCCATCAATGCTCCTCGCCGAGGTCCCGCTGGCAGGCTTCACAGAACAACACGGTTTCACCCAGTTCCACGTCGCAGTAAGGGCAATAGCACTTTTCCCCCTCGACATGCTCATGCTTTTCTTCCCTGACCGGGCCGGGCCGGCTTACCCCGGCTTTCCGGTCCTCGTAGTCCTGGATGGCCATATGCAGGGCATCGGCCCCGAGGTTGGAGCAGTGCATCTTGTTCTTCGGGAGCCCTTCCAACGCTTTGGCCACGTCCTTGTTGGTGATCCGTTTGGCTTCCGCGATCGTCTTTCCATTGGCGATTTCGGTCAACATACTCGATACGGCGATGGCCGAACCGCACCCGAACGTCTGGAACTTGATATCCGAAATGCGGTCGTCGTCGATCTTCAAGTAGATCGTCATCATATCGCCGCACAGGGGATTTCCGACTTCGCCTACTCCGTCGGCATTCTCGATGACACCCACGTTTCTCGGATTCCGGAAATGATCCATGACCACTTCATTATACATGGCGCTACCTCCTTTCTGTTTGCAGATAGTATAATCATCGAAAAGCGCAATGTAAATCAGCGGGACGGCGGGCGGGGATTACGTAAGTGGGACAAAAGGATTCGACGGGTTCCCAAGCTGGAGCTTGGGAACCCGAAACCCGGGGGTAAAGGAGAAACCGATTCCAGGAGCGAAGCAGTGAATGGAAATAGAGCTCTCCCCCTCGACGAAGGAGGGTCTGGATGGACGTGAACGGTTTGATCTCAGCTTTCTTCCACATCCCCGAACGGTTTCCAGTACCACCGCTTCACCGCGGCATATCGGGTGCCGATCCGTTCCGGGGCGTCCGCGATAATGGAATAGAGGGTCGGGACGACCACCAGGGTCAGGACCGTGGCTACGGCCAGGCCGAAGATGATCACCACGGACATGGAGCGCCAGTACTGGGCGGTTTCGCTCACCATGGAAATCTCGAATTCACGGAAATTGATCGAAATCCCGGTCACCATCGGGATGAGCCCCAGGATGGTGGTGATGGCGGTCAGCATGACCGGCCGCAGACGGGTGGCGCCGGCCGAAACAATGGCGTCGCGCACCGGCAATCCCCGGTCCCGTAGCTTGTTGATGTAATCGATCAGAACGATGGCGTTGTTGACCACCACCCCGGCGAGCGAGATCACCCCCACCCCGCACATGATGATCCCGAACGGGTAGCGCATTACCGTGAGCCCCAGGTAGACCCCGCCCAGCGACAGGATCACCGATGTCATGATGATCAACGGCTGGGCCACCGAATTGAACATGGTCACCAGGATGAGAAAGATCAAAAAAATGGCCACGATAAACGCATTCGTAAGAAACTCTTCGGATTCCTTTTGATGCTCTTCCTGGCCAGTGAACTTGATGTTGTATCCCGGGGGAAGGGATACGTCGGAGAGCAGCTTCTCTGCCTGCATTTTGGCCACGGACCCGGGGATTTTGCTCTCGTCCACATCGCCCGTGACCGTCACTACCCGTTCGTGGTTGATCCGGTTGATGTCGCCGATGGTCCCCGCGTAACTGATTTTGGCCAGCGTGGTCAGCGGCACCATCTGGCCGGTCGGGGTCGGGATCATCAGTTTATTGAGGGCATCGGTGACCTTCCGCTTGTCCTCGGAGAATCGGACCGTAATGTCATAATCGTCGTCCCCTTCCCGATAAGTGGAGACGGCCAGTCCGTTATAGGCGGTCTTCAACCCGAAACCGATAAGATTGGTGCTCAAACCGAACAGCGCGGCTTTCTGGCGGTCGATATCGATCTGCACCGACGGGAGCGCGTCCATGTAGTCGTCCTTGACATCGACGACGTGAGGGATATGCGCCACGATGGCCCGCACCTGTTTGGCGATTTCCCCCAGCACAGCCACCTCGTCGCCGGAAATCTCGATATTGATCGGCGCTCCGGTCGGCGGTCCCCCCTGCTCCTCTGAAACGGTGATCCGCGCGCCGGGGATATCCTTTACCCGTTCCCGAATCCGTTCAATATCCCTTGAAGACGGCGTCTTGCGATCCTCGAAATCGATGAACTGGATCCCCAGCCGGTTATCCGAGTACTGGGAGAAGAGCATGGAACCGGCCTTTTTCTTTGACGTGGCGTAGATGTGCTCGATGTTATCGATATCCGAAGGCCCTTCGAAGGTCTCCCCGGTGCGCTTCACGTGCGTCCTCGGGACATAGGCGGCCTGGTAATTCCCGTCGGCCGACAGATCGCTGTCCCCTGTTTGGACGCCGCTTACCGCCAGTTCAATCCGCTTGATTACCCGGTCCATGTAATCAAGATCCGCCCCTTCCGGCGGGTCGACGTTCACGTAGGCGGTCGGGGGATCGACGCCCGGAAAGAATTCCACCGGTTTTTCCAGACCGATCACCAGCTTCCAGACCTGTGTCAGGATCACCAGCAGGAGAAACGACGCGGTCACCACCATGAACCGGTGCCGGAGCGCATAGGAGAGGACTTTTTCATAGGTCTCCAGGATGGCCCCGTTGATGGTTATCGGCTGTTCTCCGGCGGCTTCCAGGTCCGCGGCGCTCATAAGCGCCACCGGCTCCTTCTGCTTTACTTTCATGAAGAAGGCCGCCAGGGCCGGGTTGATCACCAGGGCCACGAACAGGCTTGAGGTGAGCGTGATGATGAGGGTGATCGGCAGATAGCTCATGAACTCACCCATGATCCCCGGCCAGAAAATCATGGGGAAAAAGGCCGCCAGGGTGGTCAGGGTCGATCCGATGACCGGCCAGGCCACCTCGGATGTCGCCTTCATGGTCGCCTCGATGCGCGGCACTCCCTGCTCCATGTACCGGTAGATGTTCTCCACGATCACGATGGCATTGTCGACCAGCATCCCCAGGGCAAGGGTCAGGGAGAAAAGGACCACCACGTTGAGGGTGATCCCCATGGCATAGATCACCATGAAGGAAAGGAACATGGAAAACGGAATGGCCATGGCGACCAGGGTGGCGTTGCGCGCCCCCATGGCGAACAGGAGAACCACCACCACCAGCAGAAGCCCCGAAAGGATATTGTTCTCCAGATCCGCGAGCATCAGCTTGATCCCCTTGGCCTTGTTCATCAGCTTGATGATTTCGGTCCCCTTCGGCCAGGAGGCTTTCTGCTCGTCGATCAGCCGGTCGACGGCATCGACAATCTGGATGACGTTCTCGCCGGCCCGCTTCTTGACCGCGATGTTGACCGCGTCCCGGCCGTCGAGCCGCGACCGGCTCTCCTCGTCCTTGAACCCGTCGACCACCCGGGCCAGGTCCTTGAGGTAGATCGGTTTGCCATTGTAGGCCCCCACCACCAGGCCGTAGATTTCTTCCGGAGTGACGAACTCGCCGGGGACCCGCAGCTGGTAGCGGCCGTCGCCCAGGGTGATCGTCCCGCCGGAGGTGTTCTTGTTTTCGGCGGACACCACGTCGGCGAAGGCCGTTATCGGGATGCGATAATAGGCCATCTTGTCCGGATCGACTTCGACGATGATCTCCCGCTCCTGTCCCCCGGTCACATCGACCTCCAAAACCCCGGGAAGCGATTCGATATCCTCCTCCAGGTCATCGGCGATCTTTTTCAGGGGAACCATTCCGCAGTCGCCGGAAATCGAATAGACTACAATCGGCAGTTCCGAGAGGTTTACCTCGAATACCAGGGGGTCGTCCTCCAGGTCGGTGGGAAGTTCCCGCTTCGCCTCGTCGACCTTGTCGCGCACCTTTTGAAGCACCTGGTCGATGTCGGTCCCCGGGATGAACTCGATATTGATGCTGGAAACCCCTTCGGAACTGACCGACTTGATGTGCTTGACGTTTTCCAGCCCCTTGAGCTTCTTTTCGATCGGGATGGTGATGGCGGTCTCGATATCCGAGGCAGCCACTCCCTTGTACGGCGTCGATACGAAAACGTATGGGATGGTGATGTCCGGCTCGTCCTCACGGGGGAGGGCATTGTAGCACCAGGCGCCCATCACCAGGATGATGAGTCCCAGGATCAAAACGCTGACGCGATTTTTGACGGCGGAATCGGACAGAAGCATCAGATGTCCTCCATGTTCGATACGGTCTTGATCACCTTGACCTTCTGGCCGTCACTGACCCGGCGCTGGCCGACCACGATCAGCCGGTCGCCCGGCGCCAGCCCCTCGGTGACCTGCATCCGCCATCCTTCCTGGATGCCGGTCCGTATTTTGCGGGCGTGGACCATGTCGTCATTGACCACGTAGACGGTCTGTTCGTTCTTGAGGGTAATGATGGAATAGAGCGGCACGGAGAGCGCCTCCGGGATTTCTCCCTTGACGATATCAACCCGGGCGAACATGTCCGGCAGGATTTCGCCGCTCGGATTGTCGATCACGAGTTCCAGCATATAAAGCCGGGCGGCCGAGTCGCTCGCCACGGAGAGGAAGTGTTTTTTCGCGGCAAACACCTTGCCGCCCAGGGCGTCGATGGCCACATTGAATTCGTTCACCCCAGCCACGGCGCTCACGTCCGATTCCGGGATTCCCACGCTCACCTTCACCTTGTCCATCCGGACCACCTCGGCCACCGGATCGGAGACGTTGACATACTGCCCCTTTTCGATGAACACATCATTGATGATCCCGGTAATGGGGCTGCGGATGGTGCACCGCTCCAGGTTCAGGTTGGCACTGTCGAGTTCGGCCCGGTATCGCTCCAGCAGGGCCGCGGTATCGTCGAGCTGGGAGCGCGGCGTGAGATTCTTGGCGACCAGTGTTACAAGGCGTTCCTTGGTGGTCAGGGCATTATCATAGCCGGCCTTTGCCGCATCACGGGCGATCACGTAGTCCCGGGTGTCGAGGACCGCGATGACATCCCCCGCCTGCACGAGCGTCCCCTTCACGATCCGCTTTTCCGCCACCTGGGCGCGGACCTCGGAAACGATGTTATATTTCACCCACGGTTCCACGGCCCCGGGGAGGTTGATCCGGTCGCTGATCCGTTCCGGCTTGAGTTCCATGACCACCACGTTCACGTCCGGCTGCCCGGATGTGATCTCGACATTTCCGGCGGCGATCTGCTCCTTTACATAAGCGATCTGGGCGCCGAGCGCCTCGCGGGAATCCCGGCTCAATGTCCCCATCGGCATATGGACGACCGCCTTTGCCTGTTCGGCCGTGAAACCGAATTCAGTGGCAATCTGTTCGGTCGCCGCATTCAGGTCCGCGGCATCCCCGATGATCGCCGCCACCTTGTCCCGCTGCTCGGCGGCCGTCTGTTTCGCTTCCAGGATGGTCACCCCCTGTTTCACTGCTTCGAGCCGATCGCTCTTGGCCGCAACCATCCGCCCCAGCCCGATAATGACGATGAGGAGCAGCACAATCGGCAGCACCCCCCAGACACGCACGGCAATGCGCCGACGCAATGACAATTTCGCCGGATTTTCGATTTGATCGGTCTTCATGAACGGATTTCCCCCTGTTTCACTTTTATGAAAATCGGAAACTGTTTCTGAACTTGATTCATAAATTCGGATTCAGTGGTGTGATATATGTTTTTTTGGGAAAAATTACAAGAAAGAGGAGAAAGTAAGGAAGGAAGGAGTTTTTTCTTTATGTTTTGAATTCGTGCTCGTGCGCGTAATCGGAACCTGAAATCCGATATGGACGATCGTAGGTGATGAACTCGTAAAAAGTCGGTTTTTGATGGCAAAGTAAAAAGTTCCACCAAATCTTATAAAATTGGCAAGGCGCGCGAATCCTGAGGAACGAGGCGTACTTGTCGTACGCCGCAGTGACGAGGGGCTAAGCGCAACGCAGATGTTGGACTTTTTACGAAGCCATTCATCAGCGAGACATGCGGCCCAGACGGTCGGCCACATCCCGAAGCGTGTCAATCGCGTCATTCAGCGACTGCCGCAATGCTTCCAGTTCCCCGGGTTCCTCCGGGGGCGGTTCACCCGGTGGAACCTTCTCGGAAGGGAGCGCCACGGGGGGAAGCGCCCCGACCAGCGCATCGACCGAATCGGCGAGTGTCGGGTGCATGACCACCTGTTCCGAATCGGCAAGGATGATGCGGCGGAGTTCCGGAAAATCAAGGGTTACGGGTTTCAGGAAGACCGGTTCGGCATAGAGGATGGAATCGCCGATCGGGATGACCAGGAGATTGCCCCGGTAGACCTCGGATCCGACCTGCCCCCAGAGAGTGAACTGTTCGGAAATGACGGCATCATTGTCGATCCGGGCCTCCACCTGGTTGGGGCCGTCGACGTGCCGACCGGTCGGAAACCGGAACAGGTCGAGCTCGCCGCAATGCTTTCCGTCATTCCGGGCCGCGATCCACCCCACCAGGTTGTGGCGGTTGTTCGGGGTAAACGGCTGGATCAGGATGAACTCTTCATTATTCATTTCCGGCAGCCGGGCGACAATATAATAGGGACGCATTGCCACGGCCTGCCCGAAGGAGGTTTGCCCCGGGATCGACCACTGGTCTTCCTTATTGTAGAAAACGACCGGGTCTTTCATGTGGTACTGGAGCAGCATCTGGGTCTGGACGGTGAACAGGTCGATGGGATAGCGGATGTGGGGGCGAAGGTATTCCGGCATTTCCGTTGCGGGCTTGAACAGGCCGGGAAAAATGGCGTCATACGTGCGGATAATCGGGTCCGCCGGATCATAGACATAGTAGTCGATCTTTCCGTTGTAGGTGTCGACAACCGCCTTGACGCTGTTCCGCATGTAGTTCATCCGCCCCTGCCATGGGGTAGAGTACGGGTAACGGTCGGATACCGTGTAGGCGTCCTGGATGAAAAACAGCCGGCCGTCGGCGACAACGCAGTAGGCTTCCCCGTCCCGCAGGAGGAAAGGGGTAATGGTGGCGAACCGTTCGGATATGGTCCGGTGGTACTGGATGCGGCTGTCCGGGTTGATTTCCGAGGAGATCAGGATATTGATATCCCAGAACCGCCAGGCATACAGCAGACGCCGGAAAAACGAACGGAGAGGCACCCCGCCTTCCCCGTCGTAATGGGTATACACCGGCCCCTCGGGGCCGGTGTAGTTGAATTCGGACATTTCGCTCCGCACGATCAGGAAATCGAGACTCTTCAGGCCATAATAGATTTCCGGGCGTTCCAGGGGAATCACGCCCTTCGGGGGAACATCCCGGATAAGAAACGCGGGGCGCCCGCCGGGCTGGATCTCGGTAACCGGGCTCATGGCAACCCCGTAGCCATGAGTAAACTGGAGATGCCGGTTGACCCACCGCTGGGCTTCGGCGGGAAGTTTTTCAGCGGAAAGCTCCCGGGTCGCCACCATCACCTGCCGGAGGTCGCCATTCACCCGGTAACGATCCGTCTGAACGGCCAGGAAATCGTAATAGAGCCTGAAAAACTGGATCTGGTTGTAGCTCTGGAGCAGCGGGCCTTCGTCCCATAGCCGGATATTCTGGATGGTCCCCTGATTTTTGGCGATCTCCGCTGACTCGACATTCCCCCGGGCGGGATGGCTCCGGGTCTGGACCCGGTCGAGACCGAAGGCCTGGCGGGTATAGCGTATATTATTTGCAACATAGGGTCTTTCCCGGGCAAGTTCGCTCGGTTCCACATGGAACCGCTGGACCAGGCCGGGCACCAGGTTCACGGCGAGGAGCAACAGCAGGAACCAGCCCCCCAGCGCTACATAGATAGCCCCGTTTCCTCTCATAAAAACTGCGGCAAGGAGAATCCCGGCACTGACGAGAGCCACCCCGGTGAGAAACGTTCGGGCGGGAATCGTGATATGATCGGCGGTAAACCCGACGCCGTAAACCGCGCCGGTTATGGTGTTTAGCAGGTGATAGCGCTCCAGCCAGTGCCCCGCGGCAATCAGCAGGAAAATTAATGACCCGAGCACGAGGAGGTGGGAACGGAGTTTCCTCCCGGCCCGAGATTCAATTCTCCACAGCGTGCCGATGAAATAATGGAATGCCACCACGACGAGAACGATCAATACCAGGAGCGCCAGGAGCCAGATGCGGGCGAAATCGAGAATCGGAAGGGTGAAGATGTAAAATGAAATATTCTTGTTGAAGATCGGGTCGGTCTCCCCGAAAGGAACCCCATCGAGGAACAGAAGGACGTTTTCCCAGTTGGCGGCAAGGCTGCCCGCCATTATCAGGGCAAGGAGTGTCAATACCGCGATGGCGCCCCACAGGAGAAATCGGCGGGCCTCCCGATAATCGCGCGGCGACACCCCCTCTCCGAAATCCCGGGGCATCTTCGCGGTCGAGCCAAAGGCGGCATACAGGTTGGGCGCGGCCAGAATGGCTACGATCACCGCCCCAAGCAGATAGAGCCAGAGCTGGGTGGTCACCCGTTTCAGGAGAACCGACGCATACCCCAGGTTGTCGAACCAGAGCCACTCGGTATAGAAAGTGCGAGCCCAGTTTATGGCAATCAGGAATATAAACACCGCCAGGACGAGAAGCGCCAGCCTGACGATCGGGATCTTACTGGAGCGGTCGAAATCCTGCAGCCGGAATACCTCCGACCGGTTATCGGGTGATCCGTAGGTGTAATCCATTGCAAACCCCTCTCGCGCTTTGGTTCGCTGCCTCGCCCCAGAGTTTTCCGGATAACCATAATAAGAAGGTATCGCTATCAATCATAAACATGGATAAGAATTCGGCCAAATCGGCAACGACGCCAACCTGGTACTCAAAAATCGATATACGAATACACGATATCCCCCATTTCCGCGACAATGGATTCCCTGATAAAAAGAGGGCAACGAGCAAATGACCGCTCTACTGTTAAAATTCTTTTTCCATTAAGGAGGTGCGCCCATGCCGGTTCGACATGCTGAAGCCCGTTGGGAAGGGAAAATCCAGGAAGGTAGCGGAACGATGAAACTGGGGAGCGGGGCTTTCGAGGGGAGCTATTCTTTCAAGTCAAGATTCGGGGAGAGTGCGGGGACAAACCCGGAGGAACTGATCGGTGCGGCCCACGCCGGATGCTTTTCCATGGCCTTGTCCCTTTTCCTTGAAAAAGCGGGATATACCCCGATAGACATCAACACGTCGGCAAAAGTCCATATCGAGCAGGCCGGCGAAGGATTCAAGATCACCCGGATCGACCTTTCGACCGAGGCGAAAGTGGATGGGATCGACAACGATACTTTTCAGAAGCAGGCCGAAACGGCAAAAAAGAACTGCCCGGTCTCCCAGGCCCTGGCCGGAACCGAAATCACCCTCCAGGCCAGGCTTTTATCGTAGTAAGGTTCATGGGTCAATTTCTGAAACGGAATCAGAAGCGTTTAATGGAGGCGTTCGGGCGCTATCCGGTCCGGGCGGGGGATATAGCTGGGTGAAATTGAGCGTGAATAATTGGCGCGGAGATAAATCTGGGGGAAATAGCCGGTCAGTGAGGAACGGTTGTACAATGCCCGCATGATCCGGGTGATGTGCCGGTCGCCGGACCAGATAGTCTTTGGCGCGTTGTCCCGGGCGGCTTTGGCGCAGCAGTTCGCCACAAAACGGATATCCGTGTCTCCCGGCGGGTCCTTTTCCATATCGTGAAAATAGGTCCGACAGAAATCGACGATATCATCGTGCAGCGATGACGTTTTAAGGTCAAACACCTGCCCGTTCATTTCCATTGTCTTCAGAAACGTATCGATCCGCTCAAGGTAGATTTTCTGCTGCTTCCAGATATCCTCAATCCAATTCCCCTGGTTCCTGGGGCGGTTGCGATAGGCCTCGAAAAAATTCCGCAGTCCCTCGTCGAGTTCTTCGAAAATGTCGGTGGATACAGATATAGCAGGGGTATAGACGATCCCCTCGACCACGGAAAGAAACCGGTTCAGTTCACCAAACAGTATGGGGAGATATTTTGCATATTCCTTCTTGTTCATCCGCCGGACAAAGCCGATGTAATTAAATATCTGGTTGATCCGTGTCGATTTGACATAGGCCGGGTGTCTCGGGGTTCCGCCATGCGAAGCCTGCGTCCGGCGGGGATCTTCGATCGGTGGGACCTTTGCGTGCACGGGGATGTAGGGGGTCAGGATATTGGAATCGACTATATTTTCAAAACCGTTTGTCTCGAACAGGGTTCTCAGGATGTAGGGATAAGGGATCTCTGACGCATGCATAATTACACCCGCAAGTTTCATATATGCGGCAATGTCCACCCCTATCTGGAAAAACAAACAAGACGGATGAGCCATTGTCGATGATAAATCGGTTTTCAGGACGAAATATTCTCCTTACACCAAAAGGCGATTTCAGAGAAAGGGAAAAACAACCGGGTCGGGAAAGGCGGCTTTGCTTTTTTTCGGGAACGGATCAGCTGGAGGAAAGTTTCAGTTGGTGCCGGGTTCCGGCTTCAGGAAGGTGCAGGCGGACGGTTTCGGATCAGGCGGACGGTTCCGGATCATTTCTTCCGGTCCCGGCCGTCCCGGGATGCTCTTAGGTCCTCGTACCACGGCACGCCCGCTTCGGCGGCCGCTTCCAGGTCAGCGATGACCTGGGCGCCGAGGAGGATAATGATGGCGGCGACTTCCATGGCCAGCAGAACGATCACCACGGTGGCGAGCGAACCATAAATGACGTTAATCAAGGAAATGTTGGAAAAATACCAGACCATGATCCGCCGCACCACGTCCCAGAGGATCGCCGCGGTAATGCCGCCGGCCAAGGCGCGTTTGAAGCGGATCTGGACAACCGGCATCATCTTGTAAATGGAGGTGAACAGGAGGATGAGGCCGATCATCCCCAGAACGTAGAGTCCGATTCGAGGGGCCTCGGTCAGGCCGCACCGCCATTCGCCGATGGCGATGCAGTTGCCCGAAAGTGATTCCAGGATTGAATTGACGATGGTCAGCAGGATGATTCCGAGGGCAAAAACCAGGATATAGGCAAATGGAATCAGCGCGGAGACCCAAACCCTGCGGATCTCGGCTTTTTTCCCGGGAACCTTGAAAATCGCGGCGATCGCCTCTTCGAGCATGCGAAAGGCAAGCGAACTGAAAAAGAGGAGCATGACGATCCCAACTCCTCCCAGGACGGAGCGCGCCTCCAGGGCCATGTGCACTGTTTCGGCCAGTTCCCCGGACTGGTCCGGGAGAATGAAATTCAACTGGGCGGATATGATCGCGAACAGTTGCTCGGGATCGTAGAAATGGGACAGCCCGATCAGGATTACAACAAAAAAGGGAACAATGGACAGGAGGGTGTTGTAAGCCACCCCGCCGGCCATCAGTATTCCCCGGTTTTCGAGAAAATGGAGGATTACCCGCGCGGTAAATCCCCACAGGCGGGGGATGTACGCTTTTATGCCTCCGGTTGTCGAGGCCATATCACCTGCTCCACATTGTACCCCGCCCCGGAGAAACCGGTGATTCGAAGCACGAAATCATGAAATTGTAACGAGTTGTTTCCAGGAATTGAGATTCAACTTCTTAATACCCGGAAGATTCGGGTGTCAAGAAATTATCCGGATAACCAAAAACAAGAATCCCTTCCCCCCGGCGGGAGGGAAAGGATTCTTTTACCTGTTTAAAAATTTTCGAAAAGGGATGGAATCGCTCGCCTACTTCCTGGAAGCGCTGAATGCGGCCTGGGGGCTCACGAATTCCGCCTGCTTTTCCCGGAGCCGATCAAAATCAACCAGACCGCCCCAACCGGTCTCCAAGGTATCGGCCAGCACCTTCTCATAATATCCCTTTTCCACCAGCTTCCCCTCGGGGTCCCGGATATCCTGCATCACCGGGGCCCGGGTGCATCCGGTGTATTTCTCGATCAGCGCCAGGCTTTTCTCGTTTTCAAATACCTTGTAGCCGGTGATATATGGAAAATAGCCTTCCAGGAGGCCGATTCCCTTGACCAGTTTCCGGAACCGCTTGTTTCCGGTGCACCGGTACATGGCCCGGTAAAATGTTTTCTGGGCTTTGATCATGGAATTGAAAAACCACCGGGGAACGAACCGGATCGGGGGCATGACCCGCCCTTCAACCGGGTCGTGACTGGTATAATAGGCGTAGCCGACCCCATGGAGATAACCGATCGAAACTGCGTCCGAACCGCTGGCCATCCGGATCACCCCCTGGTGATATTCATCACCGGCCATGATATCGGACACGATGGCGGCTACCCAGTCGATCGGCACAATATCGAGAGTGTTTTGCGGAGCGGTAAGGAAGGGGAGTTTCCCAAGATAGGCAAGCATCATGACAATGTAATGGAGGTTGTAGCTGCGGGTCCGGCCGTTTTTTGCCGACCCGCCGATGATTGTCGGCTCGAAGATGACGATACGCTCATTGAATCGCTTGATCTTGTCGAGGATAAAGGACTTTGCCTCCGCTTTGGTCTGGGCGTAGGTGTTGTCCGGTTTTCCCGGGTGGAACTCCAGGAATTCCTCGGGAATCGGCTTGTTGTAGATTCCATAGGCGTAGCCGGTGGAAATATAGTAAAGGGTCGCCTCCGGCCGGCCGGTTTCGGATCGGTGATTCTTTATGGCGCTGAAGAGGTCGTAGATTTTCTCCGTAAAAACAACATTGGAAATCCGGATGTTCTCGTATGGCTGATCGAAACGGACATCAGCTGCCCCGTGAAGGATCTTGTCCACATTCGTGACAAGTTCGTTGTACAGGCGGGGATCGATTCCCATGTTTTCTTTTTCAACGTCGATTTCCACCAATGTCGTCCGTTCGTCCAGCGTCCGCTTCGACTCCCTGTCCAGATCCAGGATGTCGACGACGGATTCGAATCGTGCCGAAATCGGCTTCCCGTTGGATCCCTTCCGAATGGCGAAATAGTAATGGGCATCCGCATCCTTTTTCGCCAGCAATTCGATGATCACCGGGACCACGGTTCCCGTTATTCCCGTCACTAAATATTTCATGAAGAACCTCCTTGTTATTTGCGTTGCGGATCATCGATTCTTTCGGATGATTCAGCTTCAGGATCTGAGTAAAAAATCCGGCCGTGAACCATTGCCTATAAATATAAGTTTATTTCAATTTATGACATTCTAATTGAATCATAGCAAACTACTAGTCGAATACTCGTATCACATCAAAAAAAAACATCAGATGTTCCAGCTTGAAAAACAAGAGAATCTGAGATTCACGCAACAGGACCGGTCATATCCTCCTCGCTGGTTCCCAAGCTCCAGCTTGGGAACCCGTTTTTGGAAGCTCTGCTTCCATGCCCTCTTACCACGAGTGCGGGTATTCGGGGCGGGTATATGCGATGTCGACTGCGATAATGTGGGTCCCGTGGGCGGTGGGAAGCGGAGCTTCCTGTACTGGTTCCCAAGCTGAAGCTTGGGAACCAGGGGAGACCGGGGTTGTTTTCAGCCTATCCGCCAGCAAAAGGGGCAACCCGTTCACCGGTGAACGGCATTTTTAAATTGACATGACGGCTCCCGGCCAAATATTAAATATGGAAATATCAACACGCTTTGCCCATAAAGGAGGTTTTATCATGAAATATTTCCTGTTGATTGCTTTACTGGCAGTCTTCTTTGTTCTCGCCACCTTCCCTGCCCCGGCTTTGGCCGATGAAACTCACGTCAACATCAAGGTGGATCCCAGGGGAATGTCCGACGAATACATCAAGCTCAAGACCCATGAATTTGAAATGGAGGAAAAACGGATCCGCCGCTTTGAGGAAAAAGCCGACGCCTTGTCTATTGATGCCCTGCGGATCGGGGAGCTTTACCTTCAAAGAGGTGAATACGACACCGCTGTCTTCTACTTCCAAAAGGCGATCTACTACAACGACGGAAACGTTCAAGCCCATGCGCGGCTGATAGAGGCCGACCGGGATCGCGATGCGGTCGAAACGTCGCTCGGTTCCCATTACCACCGGGCAATGGAATATTACCGGAAAGGGATGAAGCAGAAGGCGATCGAGGAACTCGTCGCCGCGATCAAGGAGAACCCGGACGACGAGGCGGCCCTGATCAAATTGAATGAAATTGAAAGCAAGGAGTGACAGACGCGGTAGGGGCGG
>Ga0209347_1001628_pt1 | contig 34725 bp, 40 predicted proteins | sample AutmiccommuBRH23_FD_187382 | JGI IMG/M metagenome (GOLD analysis project Ga0209347, IMG submission 187382) | Deep subsurface microbial communities from Mt. Terri, Switzerland - Autotrophic microbial communities BRH/23 (SPAdes) (version 2) | ecosystem: Environmental > Aquatic > Deep subsurface >...
TTGATTTAAATCAACGACATCAAAACCATTATTTTGCAAGTATTCTTTCACCGAACCTAATGTTTGTTCAATTGCCACACGTCGCATCGTTCCACCCCCTCTCTAGGATAATATTAGCCAGAGAAAGAATTTCTATTCCATAATAAAAAAAAGAGACAGGACGTTTCTTTTGTCTCCGGTTAGAAGACAAGATAAACGTCCCCGCGTCTCTTAATCACTTTTTATTAAAGCGTTTAGTATACATTTTTACTGACAAGGGAATCATGCCGAACCAATGAGTGGAAAAAGATTTCCTTTCCGGTTGCATTGGCTCTTCTTTCTTTTCCCTTGGTTTATCGATTCGTTCAACAAGTTGAACAGTTAAGTATTTTACAAAATCATTAGATTTCACAGCTATCCCACCTCGGCGTCAAAAATATTTGCCCCTTAGCTTCAATAATAGTGTCCAAATCACTATTGATGCATCTATCTGCAATTATTGACAATTGCAGGCTCTTTTATTCATTAGACTCAAACGCTTTAGAAAATCTATAAGGAGAATCCACCAACAATTTCCTCGATAATATCTGCAATCTCTTTATTGTTCGTATCGATTATCAGCTTAGCCACTGATTTGTACAAGTCCTCCCGAGAAGCCAACAACTCCCTAATCCTCACCAAGAGGTCTTTGTCTGCACTTAACAAAGGTCGGTCGGCATTATTCTTCACTCGCGTATAAAGCTCTTCTACAGATGCTTCTAATAAAACAGTATTACATCCAGCCAGAATCTCCCGGTTACTTCTCGCAAGAATTATCCCTCCGCCTGTCGAAATAACTAAAGGCTGTTGACGTTGAGTTACCTCTTTAAAAACTTCACTTTCCACTAAACGAAAATATTCTTCACCTTTTTCTTGAAAAATTTCCGGAATAGTTAAATGTTCCTTTAACTCAAGCTGCTGATCGGTGTCGATAAACGGCAAACTTAACACCTCCGCCAATCTAGCACCTACTGTGCTCTTACCTGTTCCCATAAACCCAATAAGGATGATATGCTTATTCGTTTTTTCCATTCTCTTCTCCTTCAGAATTGCATTTAGTTATTCTAGTTATTACTCCATTTATTGAACGTTTTCCATTATTTTTATATATACATAGTATATGTTTCTAATGTAACATGGAAGTTGTGATTAAAAAAAAAGAGAGGGTGATATTTTTGCAAAAGAAATGGATTTTCGCTTTAGGCCCACTGTCATATTTATACTATCGAGCACATCAAAATACCTATCACCCAGATCTAAAAAAAATAAATCTATCTCTTAATTCTACTTACAGGAATAAGCCAATAAAAATATTGCACTTATCTGACCTTCATATGGAAAAAATATCAATAACTCCCGAGCGTTTATATCAGGAGCTAGAGGGTACAGAGATAGATATAATTGCATTGACTGGTGATTACTTGGAAAGAAAGCGAAATATACCCAAATTCATCAAATACATTGAGTATTTGCATAAATTCCAACCTAAATACGGTATCTTTGCAGTGTTCGGCAATCATGACTATTTATTAAGAAGGGATATCGGATTATTCCAAAAAATTCTGGAGGAAAATAGGGTAACAGTCCTCAGGAACGAGAATAGATCAATAATAGTTGATGGTCAAATAGTTAATATCATCGGAATTGATGATTACAAGACAAGAAGAAGTGATATTAACAAAGCCTACCAAGGTATTAAAGACGGTGTGAATTTAGTTCTAACCCATGACCCAAACGTTGTCCTAAAAATGCAGAATTATTACTTTGACTATCTGCTATCAGGACACTTTCATGGTGGTCAAATCTATTGGCCAAAGCCTTATCATTTAGTAAAAATGGGAAAATTAGCTCGCCAAAAAATAGTTAAGGGCTTGCACTTTCATCAGCAAAAACCTTTTTATATTAGTGAAGGTTTAGGACAAACTGCTCTAAACATTAGATTGCGCTCCAAGCCAGAAATAACTTTGCATACCTTATCTTAAACCAAGACTGTTAGTGGCTTGCTGATCGGGTAGGAGGCTACCCATAAAAAGCTGTTTACAAACTACTGTAAACAGCTTTTTACTTTTCAGCAGCTTGATGATAAATACCTTCTAATAGCACCTCTGCGATATTTCTAGCAGCATTTGGCTTAGCAATTAACTGCTCTCTGTACCTTAGCTTCTGATAAACAGCCGGATGTGAATAGAGATATTGCACCCAATAAACTAGATATTCCAAACTGTTCACCCTAATAGCCGCTTTGGCTTTCAATAAAAATGCGACGTTCCTTTCCTCTTGACCAGGGATTGGCTTGTAAATCAGAATTGGCGTTGCTGTTGCCAGTGCTTCAGATATTGTCAACCCTCCAGCCTTAGTTATTAATAAATCGGACTCCCTTAATAATAAATGAATACTCTCCACATAACGGAATACCCGTAAAGGGATAGCGTTTTTTTCTTGTAGTTTCCTAATTTCCAAAAAAAGCTTAGAATTTGTTCCAGTTACTACAGTTATCCTGATCGGCAGGAAAACCAGCTTATTTAAGGAGTCGATAATTTCCTTAATTCCCCCTAGCCCTAAGCCACCACCCATGATTAAGATGTTAAAATGATTTATTCTAGAGTTATTGGAATTAAGGCTTAAGCCTGAATTTTTTGCAAAGTCTTGATTAATTGGAATCCCAGTAATAAAAACTTTCTCTCTTGCAATACCATATTTATTCACTAAAGACTCCTTAAATTGTCCATGAGCGACAAAATAATAGTCAACCTGCTGATTAATCCAAAAGCTGTTTACCTGAAAATCCGTAAAAATAACCGCTAAGTTAAAGCCTTTTTCTTCTTTAAGCCTTGCTAACGCTACAAGACCGGCAGCATGAGTAGCAATAACTAAGTCGGGTTTTTCATCGTTAAAAAAGGATCTTAATCTGCTGGCAAGTATCCTAGCGATCAACTGCTTAAACAAAAAAGCAAATCCAGATTCTCGCTGATACATCCACCGCCACAAAGCCGGAAATCTTTTAATAATCGCCATGTAGACAAACCGCAACAATCTCTCGATGCTCTTGCTGGCAATTGCTAATAAGCTAACTTGGGTAATCGTACAGCCGGCTTCTAATTTTCTGAGCGCCTCAGCCACTGACTGTGCTGCTTTTTCATGACCCTTACCACCAATCGTCTCCGTAACAATAAGTATTTTCATCCTTTAGTCTCCAGCAACTCTTCATAATAGCTATAGCGAGTCCGCAAATGCTTGCAGGAGATGTAGATCCTTTTTATTGTTAATTCGGCAGGGTTCTTGTGTAATCTTTGACGACCCTGAGGATGAAGCAATGAAAGCAGGATTTTCAAATAAAACCTTTTCCACCTAAAAACCCAATTATTCGGAACGGGAAAAACGTCAAAACCTAACTTCTTAACCCCACGATGTAAAAAGGATGTGCCAACGATAACTTTTACCTGCTGGCTTTTGGGATGCATCGCCAAATATTCCGCAAGACCGGGTAAAGATTTTTGGACTAATCGTAAAGTTTTTATTCCTAGTTTTGCCTCATTTGCCACGCCGCTCAACTCTTTGGTAAGCAGCCAATTATGGATGTGTAGCTTAACGAACAAATCTCCACGTTGGAGAACTACTCCGTCTCTAGTAACCAAGCTTGATCCTCGGTACTTACAAAAAACTACTCGAAAGAGATTGCCATTTTTTTTGTCTACGTATTCAAGTCTTGTTATCGCTTGATAGATGTTATCCCAAGCCCTCCATAGGCTCAAAAGTACAGGGTTCATGTTAATCTCCCCTTAAGGAAAATTAGACAAAGTGTTTCAGTCAACCAAGTGAGATGAAAAACTCCATCTGAATAAGTTTGACTTATTTTGCCCCGATACTTTTAAGAAATACACAGCTCAAATATAAATTTTTTGCATCCAGTGGCTACTCCTTTAAGTCCAAAAGATCCTTCGCTAGAAAATTACTATGTGGAGTTAGCGAAATAATTTTACTTTTTAGCAAAGCATCGTTGATCAGATTTTCAATATCCATATATCCTTCGGCCTTGCTCGCAATCTTGGCTATCGGCTTAGTAGCAGGGCTTCTTGGAACAAATAATGTACAACAATCGGCAAATGGTCTAATAGAATCCTCATAGGTGTTGATCTGTTTAGCGACATCAATGATCTCCTGCTTATCCATAGTAATTAGCGGTCGTAAAATCGGTAAGTTGGTAACTTGATTAATTACGTTCATACTTTCCAATGTTTGGCTGGCAACTTGACCTAAGCTATCACCTGTTATCAATGCTAATGCATCTCTTTTTTCGGCTAATTTTGCGGCAATACGTAAAAAATATCTTCTCATTAAGGTTATATTATGGCTTTCTGGTGTAAAATCCTTTATTTCCTTTTGAATGTCTAAAAAAGGAACCAGGTGAAGCTTAAATTGCCCTGAATAGCTGGCTAAAGTTTTAGCCAGATCAATGACCTTTTGCACAGACTCTACTGAGGTGATCGGATAGGTATGAAAATGAATACCCTCAACCTGTAATCCACGCCTCATCCCGTACCAAACTGCTACCGGACTATCTATCCCACCGGATAATAAGGCAATAGCTCGTCCGCTTGAGCCTCCCGGCATCCCGCCAATTCCCTGAACAAACTGCGAAAAGATATAGGCACCCTCTTCACGAATCTCGATAGTTACCGTTTTTTCGGGATTATGGACATCGACCTTCAGCCCCGGATTATTCACTAATAGATGGGCACCAACCTCAAGGGAAATCTCCGGAGACTTCAGAGGGAATTTTTTATTCGGTCTTTTAGTTTCAACCTTAAAGGTTGACGGATTGGGAACTGTTGCCCTAATTACTGCTAGAGCTGTCTCTTTAATTTGTTCGATATCTAAAGTTGTTTTTTTTACCGGACTAAACGAGACCAACCCAAAAACATTCTTTAAACGCTCAATAACCGGTTCAGCTTCGTGACCATTAAGGGCAATAAAAATTCGTCCATAGGACTTTGTTACCTTAACAGTCGATAGATCCTTGAGGATATTCCGGATATTTTGACATAATCTATCTTCAAAGCGATAGCGATTTTTCCCTTTTAAAGCTATTTCTCCATATCTCACTAAGATCAAATCGTAATTCATCAGCTCACATCCTTATCAAGGCTTATAATATTGTTCCCAAAAAATGAATTTTTGTACGAACTCAATTATAATACATTTACCATCAGCAAAAAACATGAATTTTTTTGTTATTTATATTATACTAATGATTGATCTGAAAAAAGGGGGTTATGTTATGGAACTGTTTAAGGATCAAAAACAAGCAATCCGTTTGACACAAACAACGACTAAATCCGGCTGAGGATGCAAAATAGGTCCGGCGGATCTAGCAAACGTTTTACATCTTCTACCTAAGCAAGCGGCTAATTCCAACGTGCTTGTCGGCTTGGAAACCCCTGATGATGCGGGAGTGTTTAAGCTTTCTGATGAATTAGCTCTAATACAAACTGTCGATTTCTTTACGCCAATTGTCGATGATCCATATATGTTTGGTCAAATAGCAGCTGCCAATTCCTTAAGTGATATTTATGCCATGGGCGGAACACCAATGACTGCAATGAATATTGTCGGTTACCCAATTGATCTCCTAGGTCCAGAAATGCTGGCAGAAATCCTACGAGGTAGTGCGGATAAAGTGCAGGAATCAGGTGCAGTGCTGATTGGTGGTCATACGATAGATAATAAAGAGCCGGTCATCGGTCTCTCAGTTACAGGCAGCTCTCATCCAAAAAAAATCTGGACTAACCACGGTGCCAAACCAAATGATAAATTAATTCTTACTAAGCCAATCGGCGTTGGTATCCTAACAAAGGGGATTAAAGATGGTGTGGTAACACCGGAACAGATTGAGCGAGTAACAGAGGTTATGGCGACACTAAACAAGAACGCCGCAGAGGTAGTTAAAGGATTTCCAGTTTCCGCAGTAACTGATGTCACAGGCTTTGGTCTGTTGGGACATGCATTAGAAATGATTCAGAAAAGCAGCGTTGGTATTGATCTTCAATTTTCAAGTATCCCGATTTTAGAGGGTACTAAAGAATTGGCCAAGAAAAACGTTATATCCAAAGGAAGTAAGGATAACCTTAAATGGGTATCCGAGCACGTCAGTTTTGCTTCTCATCTAGATTATGAAGATCAAATAATTCTTGCCGATGCGGTTACCTCTGGAGGCTTACTTATTGCTATAAATAAGCAAGATGCCGATAAGCTGCTAAATGAACTGCTAGAAAACGGCGTAAGCAATGCGAGAATTATTGGCGAATTTACCGACAAGCGGGCCGGAAAAATCACAGTAAACTAAAGAAGACGAGGGGACGTTTCGCTTGTCTTCTCCTAAAAGGACGAGGGGACGTTTCGCTTGTCTTCTCCTAAATATGAATCTCTAAGGGTGGTGAAAAAATTGCTTTCCGACAAACACTATCAAGCTTTAAGATCCTTACCCGCTGTGAACTCCCTACTGCAAGCTCCAGAATTGCAAGGGTTAATAAAGGAAGCCCGTTTTGAACTAATCTCGCGAATTAGCTCAAAGGTGCTTGCTGAGGAACGCCAAAAAATCACTGAAGCTGCCGTTCCGCAAGCGACAACAACGACAGAGATCCTCGCGAAAATAACTGATAAGTACCATAAACTAGCAGTCCCTCACCTGCATTCAGTCATCAATGGAACGGGAGTAATTCTCCATACCAATCTAGGACGAGCGAAACTGTCAACTGAAGCACTCGAAGCCGTCCAAAACTCTGCCCTAAACTATTCCAATCTCGAATATAATATTATTGAAGGTAAACGAGGAACGAGATTCGCTCATGTCGAGGAGCTATTAATAGAGCTGACTGGGGCTGAAGCAGCAACTGTGGTTAATAACAATGCTGCAGCGGTAATCCTTATTCTCCAAGAAATGGCTCAGGGCAAAGAGGTAATTGTTTCTAGAGGACAGTTAGTTGAAATCGGCGGCAGCTTTCGAGTTTCCGAAATCATGGCACAAAGCGGTGCTCAATTAGTTGAAGTGGGAACCACTAACAAAACTCACGAATTTGACTATGAGCGGGCGATTACCCCTAATACCGCGTTATTGATGAAGGTTCATACCAGCAACTATAAAATGGTTGGCTTTACTAAAGAGGTTCCCCTAGATGAGCTTGTTCAGATCGGCGCTCTTCATCAGCTTCCGGTCTACGAAGATTTGGGCAGCGGAGTCTTGTATGATCTGAAAAAACATGGGATCGGCGAGGAACCAACCGTCCAAGAAGCAATTAAGGCCGGAGCTGACCTAGTCTCCTTCAGTGGAGATAAGCTGTTAGGCGGTCCCCAAACGGGCATTATCGTTGGCAAGAAACAGTTGATTGAGAGAATTAAGAAAAACCAACTGGCTCGTGCCTTGCGAGTTGACAAAATGACCCTCGCTGCCTTAGAAGCAACATTAAGGCACTATTTATTAAATGAAGCTCCTGCAAAAATTCCCACACTGAGGATGCTCCTAATGAATAGCCAAACCTTGGAAGAAAAAGCTTCCAAGCTCTATGACCTACTTAAGGACTATGATCAGCAGGCGGAGCTGAGAATAATCGACGGTTTCTCCGAGGTTGGCGGTGGTTCGATGCCAGATGTTCAATTACCAACAAAGTTAATCGCTATCAAGCCCCATTCGTTAGATATCAATCGCTTTGAGAGTGCTATGCGTTTACCACCAAGCAGTATTATCGGAAGAATTGTTGCTGATAAATACCTCTTAGATGTTCGAACAATAGAGGTGGAACAATTCACGCTGATTAAAGAAAAAATAGACAGTGTTCTATAAAAGAATTTTTCGTGATTCTTATAAACTTAGGTGGCGTCCATTCCGCATAACGTACAAAAAAGCTCGAGTCTCAATGAACTGCCCCCTGTCAAGTAGACAGGGGGCAGTTCAAAAACTTGAGCTTTTTTCTATTCGCACAATCTTCGTTTAGATCCCTACCTTTCAAAAGCCAGATCACTCCACAAAAAGGAAATAGTCTAAATAGCAGATACCTGATAGAATGATAGAGAGAGTCGCTTGAACCGCTTGTTAATTCGGAAGATTAGGGTGGTGAAAATATGGCAGCTGTTTTGAAGAAAATGGTAATTATTGCAACGTTAGTGTCTAGCTTTCTTTCACCAAATCAAGCAACCATTATGCTTAATCCAAATCCAGTTAATTCAGATGAATATAAAGCGCTTACATTTAATATTCACCGTGGTAAAACTGCTTTTGGTGTTCCGTCACTAAATCAAATATTCGAAATCCTCAAAAACGAGAATCCAGATTTTATTGCCATACAAGAAGTTGATCGCTACAAACTCAGAACAGCATTTGTAGACCAAATTAGTTGGTTAAGTGAAAAGCTGGAATTAGAATATGTTTTTGGTTCCAACATCCAAGGTGTAGTATCACAATACGGCAATGCTCTTCTCAGCAAATATCCAATTATCGAGTGGGGACAAATACCTTTAACGTACACATCCGAGCCAAGGAGTCTACTCTGGGCAAAAATTCAGACAAATGAAGGGTTAATCTATATCACTTCAATTCATTTAGGACTAGATACCGAGAATCGAACTGAGCACTTTACGAAAATTACCGAGGCATTGTCCGACTTCGAAGAACCGGTGCTGTTAATGGGGGACTTTAATGTGCTGCCAAACAATCAAGCTTTTTTACAATTTCGCAGCAAAATTAGCGGACAATTTATATTTACAGAAATACCAACATTCGTTAAAAATCAACCGATTCAAATCGACTATATCTTTGGTCAAGGAATCTATGAACTACAGCAATACAATATTCCCACTAAGGCTTCTGACCACTACCCTCTAATCTTAAAATTTAAACTGCAAAAAAATAGTAAGAGTATCACCATAAGCTAAGCTTCTGAATATTTTATGTAAAGAGCAGAATTTCAATTCTGTTCTTTTAACGTTTACAGATCTCTAAACATATAGTATTAGAGAACGTATCCTCTATTGACGAATAACATTCCAATCGCAATCAGCCTCTATATACGGATAAATAAAACAGCAAAGGGTGTTATTACATGCCTTCGATCGTTGGTAATTTAAAAATTAACACAGTAGGAAGCGGTGGAATTGTAAATATAGGTGATTCGTTCTTTCTATCGCCGAAAAGTACTTCAAAAACCTTTGCTGGATCTGGCTCATTTATAACCGGTGATTTTATAAGATCAGCTAATGGAATCAGCACGACAAACACCTTTGAACCTCATGCCGCGGATTCTAACGTCGCAGGAACTACATAACATTTATAATACTTAAAAACAAAACGAAGAGGTGATAACATGCCTTCCTTAGTAGCTAATGTAAAAATTAACACGGTTACTGGAATTTTAAACGTTGGTGACTCTCCCTTTCTTGTACCGAAGAGCACTTCTACCTCCAAAGCGGGTTCAGGTACTTTTCTTACCGGAGATTTTCCCATATCCATCAACCTTATCAGTTCAACTAATACCATAGAACCACATGGTACAGACGGGAACATAACAGCTACCCTATAAAGCGAGACTTATTCAGGTGGAGTTTTAACTCCATCTGAATTTAGCAAGACTCCCTCACGAGGATGGAAACTACGCATTTACTTGAAGTGAGAGATTAGACATGAGGTGTTAAAAATGAATCTAACAGTCCACCAAAATATTATTATTAATTGCATAAAAATAACCGGTATCACCAACTCCTCAGTCTTTCAGATTGGCAGTGCGGGGATTATCAAAGCAAGCTCCAAGCTCCACAATACTGGAGGCTTCACTGAACCGGCACCAAGACCTGGGGAACCACCATCCCCGTTAGTACCCCTTCAGGCACCTTCTGAAGTCTAAATTGGCCGTTCTACAAGATGGCAAAAAATATAGCAGGGGGTTTTCAATGTTTAAAAGAAGCTCGATAGTAAACAATCTAAACGTTAATGCCGTTGAAAGAAGCTCAATAATCGAAATTGGCGACTCTGAAATCTTGACCACCTGTGCTATAGTCTTTGCATTACAAAGGGAATTTCCCTATTTCTGGGGAGATGAGGCCAAGCTAGAAAGGTACAACACATATAAGAAGAAGATTGAACTGCCAATTATTCAAGAGCAAATGAACATTTCCTTTCACAATCAGGGGTCAATAATCAAAGTAGAGAATATTGACATCACAGCGATGTCTGTTGCTGGAGTAGTGCAGGTTGGCAGAAGCAGAATTGTTGACGCTGAGGCACGGGTTTTGAATATTCGTCATTTGATAGGTGAACATTACAAAAAAAATAAATAGGCTAACACCTATTTTTTTTGCCTGCATATACTGAATTGGTAGCAAGGACTAAAGAACTATTCGAAAAATCTATAGAGGTTGGGAGGAGTAGCAATGTATCAATATCCAGAACTGGAGCAATACCTGCAAAAACTGCAGGAATATAACCTTTTTCAACGGAAAAAAATCGAGGAAATAGAAAAATCAATACAAAAAATCGAAGCTGAACTCAAAGCCTTAAAGGAAAAACCTCAACCGGTTACTGTAGAAAAAATAGAGTATAAATTCGATCAACTAAAAATAGAAACACTTACCGGCACCTTAAATATTGGGATCACGCCAGGTGGAGCTGGACAAATTGAAGAAATGACAGTTAATGATCAAGTAAAAGAAGATGTCCATTTCCCAATTGAGGAAAAATATAATGAAGTAATGGCAGCTGTCAAACGAGAACTAGAACAGTATCTTGATCAGGACGCCCGAAAAATTATTCAGAGCCTTGGCAGCACTCAATCCCAAATATTAAATGATGGCTACCAGAAGTTAATTATTGATGACTTAAAAAAACAGCTCGATCAAAGAATCCAATATTACCTCACCAAAATTAAAAACGAACATCAGGTTACTAACCTAACGGAACTGAAAAACCTAATCATCAACAAGCTGCAAGGCGACATCCAAAGAGCGCTAGAAACTTATCTGAAGAATTTACCGAAGAAGGAGAACAATGAATAATGAATTATACGGTAATTAATCATGGATTAACAGTTGGCGATGTTAAAATTATCGGAATAGCCTCTTCTTCAATTTTCTTAATTGGCGATAGTGAATTTATTACACTGGCTACCGTATTTGATACTCCGCCAGAGTCCCTAATAGTCGGACCGTCTCTAGTCCCATTGTAATATCCAATATGTATGATATTATTGAGATAGTGTTCAATTAATATCATTTTATTTAAGGGTGGCTCTATGAAAACGTTAGATAGTTTATTAATCGATTTAATATTAGTCCTAAAAAAACAAGCAGAAAAACCCTATTTGCCGGTCTACGGAGAAATATTTATTATCCTAAAAGAGGTTAAAAAGATTGCCAAAAAAACCAAAGAAATCGTAACTTTCTACGAAATACATCCTACCGGAGTTTTAAAATACGACTATAAGAAAAAAATTTTTGTAATTGAAATTCCCGAACTAAGTATCAACCTAAAGGAAGATGAGTTAGTAGAGTCGATCATAAAAGGTCGCTTTCATCCTAAAGAAAAAATTTTTTAATAATTTATAAAAAAAGACTCCCCTTTTGCTAAAGTTTTTGCTATAATTTAACAAGATAATCTTTTGTTTCTTCAAAGTTTTACTTTTTGTAAACGGAGAGTTATTTATGGAACCCTATCTTATCTGTTCTTGATGAGATAGGGGATTTTTTTTTTACCAAAAAAAATTCCTTAAAAATTCTGTACCCGCAGAATTTTTAAGGAAACAAAACAAAGCAAAACTCTCAACCATTTTAATGTCAAAATGGGTTCGTCTAAATGACTTAGACATTTAATATTTTAGCACAACTTGATTCAGATTGCACCTGTTTTTGTAAAATTTTATTAATTTTTTTGTAATTTTTTTTTTGCCATTAAGGTCACATTAAGGGGTCAAGCTTGGGCGAACACGCAACAAAAAAGACGATTATTAACCGCCTTTTTTAGGGAAAGTATGTGGTAAAAACGTATAATTAAAGTTTAAAAGATAAATGTGAAGATTTGGTGAAGGAAAACGCACAAAATAGTGAATATAAGCTAATAACCTCTGGCTTCTAATTTCTGATCTCTGTATTGGCGGGAGTGCATGGGAATCGAACCCACCAGGGACGGCACGCGCCCCTCACACGGTTTTGAAGACCGGGGAAGACACCAGAACTTCATCCACTCCCATAAAGCAAATCCATCCAATGATACCATGTTTCTTTTATAAAATCAACAACCTAAGTCAAATGCCTAATTATTAACATTATGGTGTCACATCTAGGCTGACTGACATACATTATTGGTGTAGTAGGCAATTTAATTAAGGGAGGATTTATTTGAATGGAAGAAATGGAGATTAACCAAAAGACCCCTATTTACAAACCACAAACTCCAGGCGGAGAAAAAGATTACAAACTACCATCATACCCTGGATACGAAGGCGGTAAAGGCTATGGTACTTATCCAGGTTATGGTGCATACCCTGGCTATGAGGGCTTTGAAGGTTTTGAAGGCACAGAAACAGGTAGAGGAAGATATCCAAGTTACGGTAGATATCCAACTTACGGGACATATCCCGGCTATGGCACATATCCAAGCTACGGAACATATCCGAGTTATGGGGCTTGTCCCGGCTATGGGACTTATCCAAGTTACGGAAGCTTCCCGTTTTATTCGCTTCCTCAAACAACCTATCCAGCTACCTCAGAAACTGAGGGAGATCTTTTAGATGAGGCCCACACAGATATTTTCCCTGGCTACGGAGGCTTCGGGCGCCATGGATATGGTCGCTTCGGTCACGGATTCCCATTCTACGGTCATCGATTCCCGTTCTATGGTTATGGTGTATATGGATACCCATTCTACGGTGGTTATGGTGTATATGGATTCCCATTCTACGGTGGATATGGCGGGTATGGATACTATTAATAATATTTACAATTAACATACTAAGGAACGATTCTTTTTCGTTCCTACTTTTTTGTCTAAATTTTGATATAATATAATGACATTAGTTAATTAATATCAATTTCATCTTGACATATTCAAAGGAGCTTACTAAACATGCAAAGGCATTATATTATTGGCACAGCTGGTCATATTGACCATGGTAAAACGACCCTAGCTAAAGCGCTAACCGGTAAAGATACTGATCGTTTAAAAGAAGAAAAAGAGCGCAGCATCTCCATTGAACTGGGATTTGCGCCATTTTCGTTACCTAACGGCGATAATGTTTCTTTAATCGATGTTCCTGGTCATGAAAAATTTATCCGCCACATGGTCGCTGGAGTTGGCGGAATCGATCTTGTACTCATGGTTATCGCTGCTGACGAGGGGGTAATGCCACAAACTAAAGAGCATCTACAAATTATTGAGCTCTTAGGCATTGAAAACGGCATTATTGTTCTTACTAAAAAGGACTTAGTTGAGCCGGATTTTATCGAATTAGTTGAAGAAGATATTCGTGAGCTGTTAAAAGAGACAAGCCTAAAAAATGCCCCGATTATTTCTGTTTCCAGTACCACAAACGAAGGCATTGCTGAACTTAAAGAATTAATTCAACATAAATTGCTAGGAGTTCCTGAGCGTTCACACACAGGCTTTTTTCGCATGCCGATAGATCGTGTTTTTACTTTAAAAGGAATCGGCACAATTATTACCGGAACCGTTTACTCTGGAAGCATCGAACTCGGTCAAGAACTAGTGATTATGCCAGCCAAACATCCAGTTCGGGTTAGAAGCCTTCAGGTGCATTCGCAAACTGTAAATCAAGCCTTCGCTGGTCAAAGGGTAGCGATTAATATTGTTGGTGTGGATCTTGATCAGCTTAACCGAGGAGATTCTTTGGTAGCTAAGGGACAATGGGAGCCTAGCCAGCGGGTTGATATCGAGCTAAAAACAGTTAAAGATCTTGATTTTGCAATTAAACAGAATACTGAAGTTAAATTACTGATTGGAACTGCTGAGGTATTAGGGAAGATTATCTTCTACGATCGTAAAGAGGCTAAAGGTGATGAGCTAATCTATGGACAGCTTAAACTTGCTGAGCCGATTATTTCCTCTCGAAAAGAAAGATTTATTATCAGAAGACCATCTCCTTCTCTGACCATCGGAGGAGGGAAAATAATTGACCCGAATGCCAAAAGGCATAAATATCGTCAAGAAACAATCGAGTCATTAATTCAAAAAGCTAACGATAGCTTAACAGATATCCTCACTCAATATCTGTTAGATAATGAGATAGCTTTTATTACCCTCAAGGACTTGTCTAATACCTTTACTATCCCGGAAAAAGAGCTAACAATTGAGCTGAAAAAGCTTCTAGAGCAGGAGGCTATTGTGGAATTTTCCGATCCAAATTCGGCGATTTTTGCTTCTAATGTACGTTTTAGACAATTAATTGAGAAAATAAACAGATATTTAAAAGATTATCACCATAATTATCCAATGAGAACAGGAATGCCTAAGTCCGAATTTGTTAAGCTTTTCCTAACAGGCTTAAAAACCAAATCTATTCAAACAGTGTTAGAGGCTTTTGCCGCAGACAAAAAGATTAAAGCTACTGACGAAAATATCTCTATTGCTGGTTTTGAGCCTGAAATACCGGCAAGGCTATTAGAACAAGTAGAAAAACTGGAACAAAAACTGATCAAACAGCAGCTCGCCCCAGAGCAATGGGAAGACTTAGCGGAAGAATTAGGAATCACAGAAAGTGATCGGCTGGAGCTTTATAACTATTTGCAGAATAATCGACGGATCCTCAAGCTTACAGACAAAACAGTCTTACATTCCCAAAGTTTTGAGGAATTAAAGCTGCTGGTAACAGAGTACCTATCGCGAGAGGGTCAGATAACATTACAACAGGCTAAAGACTTGCTGGGAGTCTCCAGGAAGTATCTGGTTCCCTTAATGGAACTGCTAGATAATGAGCGAGTCACTGCGCTCCGACAAGGTCACGACTATCGAGTGCTCCGTAAAAATTAACAAAAGGCGAGGTCTTCTCGCCTTTTTGCTTTACAAATTATCGGCTTGCGGCTTTATCTTTGGTTTTGCTTTATCCTGTATGAAATTTCGATAGTAATTGCTCAAGCTTGTCGACGATATCAGCTAACTGCTTTGCAGAATTTGCAATATCTGTTGAAGCAGTTACTTGATTAGCAGAGATGCTTTTGAGTTGTTCGCTTCGTGAAGAGATTCCACTTGCAACGTTAGCAATTTGACTGACATCCTCGACAGCATCAGAGGTACCACTTGCCATTTGTTCGATTGCCATCGCCACTTCATTAAGTCCCTTCGCAACATCCTGTACCGAATCTAAAATAACCTTAAACGAATCTCGGGTTTGCTTAGTGAACTGAATACCGTTCTTGACAGATTGATCGGCTTCAGCAAATTGTAAAACAGTCAGCTTAGTTTCCTTTTGAATACTTTCTACTCTATTCTTAACCTGTTGAGCAGAAACCGCTGTTTGTTCAGCCAGCTTACGTACTTCCTCAGCCACCACAGCAAAACCCCGTCCATGCTCCCCGGCACGAGCTGCTTCAATAGCTGCATTTAGGGCTAGCAAGTTAGTCTGTGAGGATATCTCGGTAATAATCGCAATAATATTGCCAATTTCCTCGGAATGAGCCTGTAATTGCGATATTCGTTCACCAGAATCCTTTACAGATTTATTGATCAGATTCATTTGGTTAGTCATATCCTGAACTAGTTGAATTCCCTTCTCTCCAGCTTGAAGTGCTAAACCAGCCTGTCCGGATACGTGAGAGGTATTAGCCGATATTTGTTGATAGCTTGCTGCCAACTCTTCGATTAAACCGGAAATACTCTCAACGTTTGATTCTTGGGCGAGTAAATCCTGATTAATCTCCTCAACAGACTCCGCCACCTCTTTTACGGACTTATTCGTCCCAACGGCGTTCAAACTTAGTAACTCCGAGGATCTAGCTAATTGTGTAGAGGTAAACATTACCTCTTCAATCAGTTGGGTAACCGAGTCCATCGCCATGTTCATATTATCTGCCAATTTTTGCAGCTCATCGTTAGATTTAACATTAGCCCGCTCAGTAAAATCCCCAATCCCCATAAGGGTCATTACGGAACTTAATTGATTTATTGGATTAACAAACAGTTTTGCGACAAAATAAGATATCCCAATAATAAAAATCAATGTTGCGATTATTAGTCCGATAGTCAAATTCTTAATATAATTAGTTTTGCTATAAAAATTATCCTCCCAAGCTCCATTAACGATTATCCAATCCCAAGGTTCAAAATATCGCATATATGTAATCTTCGTTCTTAATGGTTCATCAGCGGAGTTGCTTGTGTCAAAAGTATAAGAACCCTCTTTTTGCGATATTATCGCTTCGACAACTTGATCATTATGTTGATTTGTTCCTTCTAAAAAAGGATGCATTACTGCGGTACCATCAGAATTATAAGCAAATAAATAATCATCATCAGCAAAACTTAAGCTCTTATTTTTTAACTCACGACTTCTCTCGGTTGTTTTTGGTCCTACAAGCTGTTCCTTAAGGGATTCTTGGGCGAAATATAAGGCGATTTCACCTTTTTCTACTCTCTTATTCAGCTCTTCAGCCATCTGGTAGGCTGTATCTACAGATTTCTTAAGCTGTACTTCTCCAAGCTCAATTACTGATTGTCTGGCAATATAGTAGCTAATTGAACCTACTATTGCAACAGGAATAATTGATAAAATCAGAAACATCACTAGAAATTTCCTACGAAGACTTAATTTCCAATTAAAAAAGTTAAGCTTCATGTTTTTCCCCCTTAAAAAATCACGTTGTACTATTATTATAATTAAATTTAGCTTTTCTGACAATGCAGACGTTTTCACGAAAAAACCACACTTTTTGACAGTGTGGTTTTCAGCTTTTCAAAACAAGCTCACTAGTTACCTGATTGTCGTCGCTATAAATGCCCCGATTAAGCCAACTACCCCTAATCCCATAGCCCAGATGCTTAGAGCGTGACTTCCTCTACGATACCCGATATATCCGAAAGCCATCCCGATCGGAGCCAGAATATATCCGATAAAAAATAAGGATAAAACAGAAAAGACCAGACCCGTTAATGCTAAGACCGATCCCTTTTCATTTACTGTTTCTACATTACCTTCCCTCGTCCTAAAAGGAATTATCTTCCTCGGCAATGGTGATGCCTCGGAAGCAAACTCTTCATTATATTTTTTGGCACCGGCAAGGTAGTTATCATCTTTTAGCTTTGCTTCGGGTGTTAGCTCAGTGGAGAGCTCTTCCTCTTTCAAAGGTCGGAATTTATCTAGAACTGTAATATTCTTTTTCTTCGCCATGGATATTCCTCCAATCTAAAGATTTAACAACAGTTCCATCAGTAGCTTTTTTTAAAGCTTCGAACTAAGCTTAACGGTTTTCCCTAAGCTTATCTTGGGGATCGATATTTATCTTTCCATCAGGACGCATCGCCGTAGTTTTTGCCTTAGGAAAGGCCAGCTTTCTTGGACCGGGGAAATTATCCTCTTTATTTCTCACTATTATCAACCATCCTTATTAAAAATTTCTCCCACGTCGATCTGCTTCTTTGTAGAAATATGATCGTTATGCCCAGAGGGGGCCTCCTTAAAAAATATTTTTTTCTTTGAAGGTGTGACAAATGGTATCCTGTTTATTTTGAGCAAAATCTGAATGATTTTCTTGATTTATTGTGCCGATTTCCATATCATAATTATCGTTAGCATGTTGTTCAATATCAACCAAGATGGAGTTAGCTTTACATTCGTTATTATCTACGTGATAATAACAATTAGCTACACTACATTTGACAGCTGGCATTTACTCACCTCCTTTAATGTTAGGGTTGACAATTGCCATAAAAATATCCTAGGTGGTATTACCCATTATTATTCGCATTGCCTAGGCAGTGACTTGGCAAGGCAATTAGTGAAAAAAACAAAGCTTTACTAAGGGAAGGAAATTTATGATAAAAGATCTTCAATATGCCGAATTACCGAAAGAAAATTACTTATTAATTGACGTGCGCTCAGAAAGCGAATATCTTGAGGCAACAATTCCCGGGGCAATAAATGTGCCGATTTTTAATGATGAGGAACGGGCAAAGGTTGGTACTATTTATAAGCATCACGGAACAAAAGAAGCCGAAAATCTCGGTATCGAAATCGTTTCACCAAAAATACCCAGCATAATAAAGCAAATCAACAATTCCTTAAACAATGGTCAGCTGCCCATTTTCTTTTGCTGGCGAGGAGGAATGCGCAGTAAAACTATGGCAACGCTTTTTAGTTTAATCAATCAGGAGGTTTATCGTTTAGAAGGTGGTTACCGGGCTTATCGGGAATATATTCTCGACCAAATCGCTAATACTCAGATCAAAATTCCTACTTTTGTCCTTCATGGGATGACTGGTGTGGGCAAAACAAGCTTGCTGCAAAAAATTGAAGCATCTGAAATAAAGGTAATCGATTTAGAAAAAATAGCTGGACATCGCGGCTCTATTTTTGGTGGAATTGGCGACATCAACCCGGTAAATCAAAAGCAATTCGATGCATTGGTCTATGAGGAGCTAAAAGGAATTAATAATTATCAAGCCTTAATTATCGAGGCAGAGAGCAAAAGAATTGGCAAGGTATTCGTCAGCGAAAACATTCTCAAGGCCAAAGAGAACGGTATCCATGTGATGATTACTGCTTCTCTAAACAAGCGGATTGAACGCATTGTCGAGGAATACCAACCGCAGGCAAACAAAGCAGAAATTGACGATGCTGTAAGGCGCCTTGCCGGAAGGCTGCCTACCGAAACAAGAGGTACACTTTTCACCGCACTTGAAGAGAGTAATTATTCTAAAGTGGTCGAGATATTACTGATATACTACTATGATCCGCGCTATCAGCATTCTACAGAGCAATATTCCGGATCGTTTCATAAAATAGCTAGTGATGACTTAGCCCAAGCTGTTCAAGACCTTATTGCCTATATACACACCACCTTGAGGAAAATGAGTGTTCATAGCTAAAGTTAAGTACTCGCCGGAAGCTATTGGCTTGTGAATAATTCAGACAAGATCTTCGAAAACTAACCGTATTGTTTTTTATTTATTCAGAGGAGATGGTTAGCTTGAAGATGCTCAAAGCCTTTAGTACCAGCCTTCTATTATTAGCCTTAATTCTATTGACAATATCTGAGGATATTTATAACTTAAGTAACAATTCACCAAAAAAATTTTCAGTTGATAATCCCACTGAAAAGCAGGAAGAGAATAATTTTATTTATCAGGATGCTTTAATTTCTGCTGAGTTGAGCCAAAAACAATTACTTAACAAGATCCGAAAAGCGTTAATCGAGAATCAGGATCCGCAAACAATTATTGCCGAGCTGAGCTCCCCATCGGAAGAAATAATTGCTATTCATCGAGTACCAATTAATACAGCAATTAGGAATCAGTTCGGAAAAAATAGGTCGTTTTTTATTCCTTCGGATAAAGAGCCTCCAGGTGGTCAAGGAGCTTATCTTAAGCTCTTTCTGCCTGTTAAAAAAAATAATCAACAAACTAACTATCAAGTCACCCTTAAATCAAAGACATTTTCAGACATTGAAGAAAAACAGCAGCTAAGAATGTATACAGTTACCCATTTGCAAAATAACCGTTGGAAAACCATACCAACAAAATATCAGCCTAAAAAAAAGCTCAGCCGAGATTTAGATAGCAGCTTGCCTGATTTAAAACCTAGAGCTGAAGATAAAGGAATCAGCCATTATATTAAAAACGAATTGGTAATTAAATTCCAAAAAAATACTCCTGAAAAAGAAATTCAAGAATTATTAGCCAAATATAATATGAAGCTAGAAAAACGCCTAGATTATACAATTGTTATCTCCTGTAAAGACAAACAGACCAAAGAACTAATCAAAGTTTTAGAAGAGCAGGAGATGGATTCCAAGGATTCGCACATTGAGTATATAGAGCCACACTTTATTTACTTATCAAACGACATTAAATACTCACTTCCCACACCTTTTACCCCTAATGATAGTCTATATTTGGATTATCAATGGAACCTGCCGATTATTTCCGCCGAACAAGGTTGGGAGCGGACGCAAGGAAAAGAAAGCATGATTATTGCCATTGTGGATACTGGTCTAGATCTCGAGCACCCGGAATTTATCGGGAAACTCGTAGACGGAATTAATATTCTTGAACCAGATTCCCCACCCTTGGATGATGACGGTCACGGTACTCATGTAGCAGGAATAATCGCCGCCAACACTAATAATTTTGAGGGAATTGCCGGAATAACTTGGCATAACAAAATAATGCCGATTAAAGTGCTGGACCAATCTGGAGCCGGAACCTTATTTGACGTCGCTCAAGGTGTTTTTTGGGCAACCGATCACGGAGCCAAAGTAATTAACCTAAGTCTGGGAAATTATGCTGAGTCAAAATTTCTTCATGATGCAATTAAATATGCTTTTTCAAAAGACGTTGTCTTAGTTGCTGCCAGCGGTAATGATGGTACCGATCAATTAGGGTATCCGGCCTCTTATCCGGAGGTTATTGCTGTTTCCGCAATTGATTATGACCAAACGATAGTTGAATTCTCTAACTACGGAAAATATGTCGACGTAGTTGCTCCGGGCGTGAACATTGCCAGTACTTATCCAAGTAATCAGTACGCTTCACTTTCCGGAACATCAATGGCTAGTCCTCATGTAGCCGGTCTAGCTGGGCTAATCCGTTCGATTGACCCAACCCTATCCAATCAACAGATTAATCAAATTATCAAAAATACGGCCACTGATCTCGGCAATCCCGGAAAAGACCCATATTATGGATATGGAGAAATCAATATCGAGAAAGCTCTAGCCAAAGCCCAAAACCCATCAGCAACCCTGAATATTTTAACCCTGAATTGGTTAAAAACTCTTTTAGAAAGAAAGTAAGCTGCTTTATGATAATAGGTTAACCAAAGCAAAAAGTACCGTCCCCACCGCTTTAAACATCCCGATTTCTTCGTCCCTTTTCACTTTAAAGAAAAAGGAATTCGTTTTTTACGCGAATTCCTCCCAATCCTACTTCTACCTCTCTCTAAAAAGCTTCCATCAGCCTTTGGACAAATACTTGTTCGGGAACATTTCCCTCTTGTTCAGATTTGCCATCATTAAAGACAATTTTAGGAACTCCATAAACATTGTGTTTCTGAGCAAGCTCCGAAAACTCCATAGCCTCGATAGCTTCACTTTTAATATGTGGGTTGGCTAGAGCCAACTTATGAGCAGTGCGAACCGCACCTGGACAATGCGGTCAGGTAGGTGTTACGAAAACTTTAATGTTAACGTCCTCGGTTATCTTGGCTAATTGCTCAAGAGTTTCTTGTGATAGCGAAACATTATCATTAGCTACATCTATAATATCCTCAATAAGCGTGGAAAACTCATAGCCTGATGGAATTCCATAAAAACGCATACCGGTATCTGAGCCATCCTCTCTGACAAAAACAATTGCCGGATACTTATCAACATTATAACGCTCAACCTCATCAGAATTTGCTTTACTGTCATACACTAATAAATCAAGCTTTTCGGTAAGCTCTGCAAGTTCCTCTAATATTTCTTGAGTGTCATCACAGTAATCACAGCCTTCTTTTGCCGTAAAGAAACGGACGTGCGCTGTTCCCGTCATTTTTTCCGCAAACATATTCCGGATCGTCGCTCGATCCTTTTCATCAATTTTACCCATAACATCAACTTCCTTTCCAATTCGAATAAGGTTTTACCTCTATAGCATTACCAATGCCATTTATAATTATATACCCTACCAGGTATTTTATCTTATTCAAACAAAATCTGCAAAGAAAATTAACACTTTGCCTAAATTTCTTCTGACCTAGCCAAATTTCTTCTGACTTAGCCAATTTTCCGGACAGCTAACCTGTCCCCAGCGTCTGCCAACGCCCAAAAAAAATAACAGTACAAAAAAGTACTGTTATTTTTTGAAGCTTAAGCTAATCTAAATACTACCCCTAAACCGCCTTTAGGGTATTTCCATTCAATATTATCGTGCGGACAACCAATTCTACAGCTGCCGCATTCGTGGCAACCCTCAAAGCCCACAAACATCCTGTCGCCTTCCCACTTATATACTCCGGCAGGGCAGAAGACTGTACAAACCTTGTCAGGACATTTTGTTTTACAAACATCGTGATCCTTAATAACTAAATGGGACTCCTTATCGGACACAAAACGGGTGAGATAGTTTAAATCATCTACATTGACCTTCTTTAATGTATCAGCCATTATTTCATCACCTTCCATAGACGGTACATTTCTCGGAGAGTCTTAATTGTACCTCTCTCTTGAACCATACCGAGAATTTTTTTCTGTTTATCCCATTTGGATACACCATCAATTGTGAACATTTCGCTTGCTGCCTTGTTCAGCATTGGAATATACTCTTTAAAATATTCCGGATGGTGATCTAGTGTATGAGTAGCTTCACGATATTTCTTCAGATCCTGACCTACAAAGCTGTTTAACAATCTAACACGGTAGCTGTCCAGCATATTTTCAGAGAAATCATTTACCTCTTTAGCCAGAATAGCTGTCTCCGCAGCAAGCTTGCCTGAAGCCATAGCCAGATTTGAACCTTCGCGGTGGATGCCGTTTACTAATTGAGCCGCATCGCCGACAACCATTACTCCATGACCTACAAGCTTTGGCATTGAGTTATAGCCACCCTCAGGAATTAAGTGAGCTAAGTACTCCTTAGGCTCCCCGCCTTGGATTAGCTTTCGTACTAAAGGATGATCTTTAAGGGTTTCCAAAAGCTCGTGTGGGCGCATTTTCTTCTGCATTAAACCGGACAATAAGGTACCCACTCCAAGGCTAATGCTTTCTTTATTCGTATAGATAAATCCGGTACCTAAGACACCCTTAGTTGCTTCACCAAAAATCTCAATAGTCGCACCTTGGTTAGGTTCTAAATTAAAACGATCTTCAATCTTCTCAGTAGGAAGGTTAATTACCTGCATTACTGCAAGAGCAACCTCAGTAGGCTTAAGTTCTTTATGGAAGCCTAATTTTTTAGCAATCAAGGAGTTTACTCCATCGGCTAGAATAACAATATCGGCATAGACATCTCCGTCTGGACGGTCAGTCCGAACACCAATAACTCTTCCATCCTCAACAATCGCCTCTGTTACAACTGTCTCAGTTACTAAAAGTGCACCCTGCTCGACAGCTTTACCAGCAAACCATTGATCGAATTTCGCACGAAAAACACTAAAGTTGTTATATGGTGCCTCTGCCCATTCCAAGCCCTTATAGCCGGCTTGAACAGCAGACTTTTCATTCAGCATCCAAAATCTTTGGTCAACAATTGGACGCTCTAATGGAGCACTATTTAGAAAATCCGGTACAATCTCCTGCAGCTGCTGACGATATAAAATACCACCCATAACATTCTTGGAACCCGGATATTCTCCACGCTCAAACATTATTACTTTTAATCCTGCTTTAGCTAAGGTATTAGCAGCAGCAGAACCAGCAGGCCCAGCCCCGACAATAATTACATCAAACTTTTCTGGCATGCTACTTCTCCCCCCTCTGTGCTAATTTTTTGAATTCTTCCATAAACTTAGGAATGATCTCGAAAGAATCGCCGACAATTCCATAAGTACATTTTTCAAAAATTTGCGCATTAGGGTTCTTATTAACCGCCACTACTATTTCAGAGTTTTCCATGCCAACAGCATGTTGAACTGCACCTGAAATACCAAAGGCAAAATAGAGCTTTGGTGCAACCGTTGTTCCTGTTTGCCCGACCTGTTCAGAATGGGCAGCCCAGCCAGCCTCAACTGCATCACGACTAGCACCAACAGCAGCGCCTAATTGCTTAGCAAATTCTCTAATTAGTTGGAAGCCCTTCTCATCCTGCATTCCCTTGCCGCCGGCAACGATGATATCGGCGTCAGCAAGACGGATTTTATCCCCTAAATCCTGTACTACCTCAATAACCTTTGTTTGCAAAGTATCTTCATTTATTTGAATAGATCCTTTAACCAGCTTGCCTTGACGATTTACTACAGGCTCTAAAGCCTTCATTACTTTCGGGCGGACAGAAGCCATCTGCGGTCTTTGTACTTTACAAAGGATTGTCGCCATAATGTTTCCACCCATTGCCGGTCTGGAAGCCTCTAAGAATCTGTTTTTTAAGTCAATATCTAAACGTGTGGTGTCGGCTGTTAACCCTGTGCCAAGCTCAGTAGCAACAGTGCTGGCCAAGTCGCGGCCAATTGCTGTAGCACCAAACAGGAGGATTTCCGGTTTATATTTCTTAACAAAGTCGGTTACCCCGATATGATAAACCTCGGAACGGTATTGGTCAAAAACAGGATCTTCTGTCAGATAGACAATATCCGCACCATATTCATATAAGGTATTGACAAGATGTCCAACGTTATTACCTAAAAGAACTCCGGCCAACTCAACTCCCAGTTTATCTGCCAACTGTCTTCCTGCTCCTAACAACTCTAAGGAAACCGGAGCTACTTTGCCATTTCGCTGCTCAATAAAAACCCAGACTCCTTGCTCAGCAGATACAGGAACCGCCACGGCTGCTTCCTTTTTGACCTCAGTCGCTACTTCTGTCTTTGGAGCTTGCTCATCCTGTTTTTGAGGTGCCTTAGCCTCTTCCTTCGCTGTCGGCTCTTCAACAGCTTGTTTAGCGCTTACAGGCAATGTAATCGCATTAGTTGGGCAAACCTCAATACAATCACCACACTCTACGCATTTGTCAGCAATTACTTCAGCTTGAGCATCACCCATAAACAGCGCCTCATGTGGACAGGTATCTATACAAGCACCACAGGAAATACATTTGTTATCGATTTTAACCGCCATTTTTATACCCCTCCTTCAGTAAATAAGCCATGAATGTTTTGCAATTTATCCATCACCTTATTTACCACTTGTTCAGTAGTGCCTTCAATTTTTTCTCCGGCAGACTGTTTTGGAGGAGCGAATATCTTACCGACAACTGTCGGTGAGCCTTTAAGTCCTAATTGATCACGATTAACCTTCAGGTCTTCCGTTGTCCAGATAGTGGTCTTAAACCTTGCTGCCGCGATCATATTTGTTAATGGTGCATATGAAAGCTCATTGATTTCCTTTTCCACAGTAATTAAACAAGGAAGCTTGGACTCCACGACCTCGTGTCCATCCTCAATTTTTCGCTCAACTCTGATCTTTCTGTCAGCAGCTGAAAAATCTGCAACGCGATTTACTTGAGCCAAAACCGGCATGTCTAATCTTCTGGCAATCCCAGGACCGACCTGAGCAGTATCACCGTCAATTGCCTGCTTGCCTGCAAAAATAATATCTACAGGCTCTGTTTCACTGATCTTCTCAATAGCTGCTGTTAAAGCATAGCTGGTAGCTAAAGTATCTGAGCCGGCAAAAGCTCGGTCAGAAATCAGATACCCATCATCAGCACCTAATTGGATAGATTTCTTAATGACCTCTACGGCCATAGGAGGTCCCATGGAGACAATTGTCACCTTTCCTCCGTATTGTTTCTTTAAACGAACCGCCTCTTCCACAGCATGTGCATCATAAGGATTAATAATTGATGGAGCACTGCTCCGATCAAGCGTATTTGTTACCGGATCCAACTTAACAACACTTGTATCAGGAACCTGTTTCACAAGTACGACATAATGCATATGTTCTCACCCTCTCCCCAGAAAATAAATGCTAAATTCTCTTTTTATTATCCCACAAAGCCTGTTTGATAATCGTTTCACAAACAAGTCTAAAATAAATAGCGCCGATTATCAATATTTATTTTTTGTATATTTATTAATTTAGAATCAAGTCCTCCTTTGCGGATAAACTAAAAAGAAAAAAAATTAGACAATAATTTGTCACAAATTAAATCATGTTAATTTTAACACAAAATCAACAAAGCTTCAATCATTGTAACAGATACTTTGATTTAATAAATGAGCTTCTATGTAAGTCATTAGCTGGGTACAAAAAAATACTGGAGGTAATAAATGTGAAGTTCAGCAACAAACCTAAAAAAACAACTAATAACAAGACAACTCCTTTAGATAACTGGAGTAAAGAAACTGATCCGGCAACTATGTCAGGTGATCAATGGGTTGATAAAAATCAGGACATTGGTAGTAATAGTACCGAAAATAAGGAATTGGCTGAGGGACTGCCTCCTCAAAGCGGTATTTTTATGCACCCAACTCATGATGTCTCTTATGGCGAGGATTAATTTTCAAGATATTTTTTTATAGATGAAACTATTTCCAAGCAAATGCGTATTCATTTAAAAGGAGTTCTATAGCCCTAACTTAATATACTCCTGCAAACTAATTAATAATTTGTGAGGTGAGCGTATGGTTCGGCTTGGCGCAATATTGGTAATTATTGCTGTTTTGATGTTGGTTGTTTATCCCTTATACTTTTTATATTTTGCTGGAACACCGGATGAAAATGTCTTCAAAGCCGCTATAACGATTGGTTTAATTGGAGGTGTGTTAATAGTTATATCTACGCTTAAGGATCGCTATAACGAATTTAAGGAGGATAAGATTAACGATGATTATCGTAAATACTAACGATTTGCCAGGTTATAAGGTAACTAAGGTTTTGGGTATCGCCAAAGGGAATATCGTGCAATCTAAGCACATCGGCAAAGATATCATCGCAGGCTTTAGAACTTTAGTCGGCGGTGAGATTAAAGAGTATACCAGCATGTTGACTGATGCCAGACAAAAAGCCACGGCATTAATGGTTCGTGACGGAGAACAGCTAGGAGCAAACGCCATTATTAACGTTCGCTACATGACCTCGCAAATTATGCAAAATGCTTCAGAAATCTTAGCTTATGGTACAGCTGTAGTAGTCGAAAAAGAATAGTTTCAGGCAATTATTAAATATTCCTCAAGCAGAGCAAAAAAAGCTCTGCTTTTTTTTATTGTTTCTAACCTTTGTCCAGCAATTAAGGGTATTTACCCAAAACTTGGGCAGATACCTTGGTTACTGATATCTGCCTATCTGAATAGAGTGGTAAAGAAGATTAAAAAGGAGGAATCGTTTTGGAGAAAGCAAATAAGATGATGTATCGGCTTCAAGAGCTACAATTCGCCGCATTGGAATTGATATTATTTTTGGATACCCATCCATATGATCAACATATTCAGCATCAGATAAGTCAAATAGAAAATCAAATAACGCTTCTTATTCCGAAAGTTGAGAAATATTATGGACCATTAACCTACGATGATTTCGCCCGAGAAAATCCTCTCCGCTGGATTGAGGAACCTTGGCCATGGGAAATCGCAAATTATTAAGGAGGTGAAAATGGATGTGGATTTATGAGAAAAAATTAGAACGACCAATCCGGATCGATAGACCAGATCTCCGAATGGCGAAATTCTTAATTACCCAATATGGTGGTCCTGACGGAGAATTATCAGCAGCACTCCGCTATTTAAACCAAAGATACACCATGCCTGACAAAAGAGCCCAAGCACTCTTGACTGACATCGGAACAGAAGAACTGGGACATCTGGAAATGATCGCAACAATGGTCTATAACCTAGTAAAAGATGCCACGCCAGAGCAAATGAAGCTGGCTGGACTCGGTGCACAATTTGCAGAACATAACCATGCCTTATTTTATACTGACGCCAATGGAAATCCTTGGACAGCTTCCTACATTCAAGCCAAAGGCGACCCCATCACAGATTTAGTTGAGGACATTGCGGCTGAAGAAAAAGCTAGGTCAACCTACCAAAATCTAATTCAACTGACTGACGATCAAGGATTAATTGATACGCTAAAATTCCTGCGTGAAAGAGAAGTTGTTCACTCACAAAGATTTAGGGAAGCTCTATACTTAGTCCGCGCTGATCAGAACAAACTTGTTAATCAACAGGAGAACCAGCAATCTAGGGAGATTTTTCAGGATACCAGTTTTACACCTACGGAGATCCTTGAATAGCGATTGAGCAGAAAATCATCAGGAAGGGAGGCTTACAATTGCGAAAAAGAGCATATCCGCCAGTCCCTATTCCCCCTGTCAAACCAATGCCTATACAGCGTCAAGAGGTAATGCAGCAGTATAACATTAAAACGGCATTGCAGTTAGGAACTTTGTTTAAATGGCTTTATGATCCTTATCTGAAAACAGAATACACTCCAGCTTATCAGGAAAACCAAGAGGTGTATCCTGATTTTCGGTTCCCGGCTAACAATTGGTCCTAAAGGTTCTGTTATCCAACGATTATAGCATTTTTGCACATCTAACTAGTTAACTGACAAAAAAAGGGGGCAACGCAGATTACTTTAAAAATAGTTCCGCGAAGCTCCCTTATTTTACATATCCATAGGTACCTGTATTGATTCGTTCATCTTGGTTCTTGCCAGCTTAAACATTCGTCGGTAAACAAAAACACTCATGATACTGGAGAGAAAAACAAGTGTAAAAATAATCTCTGGAGTAAAATAAGCCAACAAGGATACCGCTAATGGAGCAATTATTCTGGCAACAGAGAATTGCAATGTCGAAGCGGCAATATATTGTCCTCTTTTGTCCTCTGGGGCGATCTTGGTAATAAAATTCTGAATTACAGGTGTTCTAATTAACTCCGCCAAAGTAAATAAAGCCATTAACAAAAAAATAGTTGTAAGCTTAGTTGTAAAGACCATCAGCCAGAAGCTTAGCCCAAACAGTAACGAAGATACTACTAAAGCCCTTTCGTCTGACCACGACTGAAAAAGCTTAGTAATTAACACACCAAACAAGACTACTAATAAGCCGTTTTCCGAGAACAACCAAGCAAAGACCTTCTCTCCAGTAAAAAATATCTCTAGACTGCCAATGTTCAGTACTTGTTCAGGGAAATATTTTTTCAGGTAGACCCCCAGCAAAAGATCTAATTGCATAAAAACCTGAGTTATCAGAATACCAGCAACTATATACAAAAAGAACAATTTGTCAGAGAAAATTACCGAATAATTTCTAAATTGCTCGGCAATACTGAAATTCACCGCAGTATTTTTTGCTGATGGAGGTAGAGTCTCCCGCAAAATCTTTGTCATCACCATAAAAATTGTAAATGTAACAAGAGCAGAAGAAAGAATTAAGAACTCTCGGTAATTAAAAAAGAAAAAAGCCCCTAATAACGGGCCGACTACGACCCCTAAATTTACCGCTGTATAAAAAGCCGCAAAGACTTCCCTTCTTTTTTCCACAGGCACTAGGTCGGCTACCATCGCCATGCTCGCCGGACGATAAATGCTTCCCATTGCAGTTAAAGCGTTAAAAAGCATAAAATTAAACCACGGATTATCCGAGAGTGCAAACAAGACAAGCAGTCCACTTTGAATGCCGAGTGAAGTAATCATAATAATTTTTCGTCCATAGCGATCTGTAGCGTAGCCACCAAACAAATTAGCGAAAATTCCAATGATCGGCGGTATTACCATTAACAATCCGGCAAGCTTTTCACCAAACAAATCAGCAAAATAGAGCATCATAAAAGGAAAATACATCCAAAATAAAAAACTATTAACTGTTTCTCCGATAATTCGAACCTTTAAATTAAGATCCCACTTAGCAATATTCATAAGCTTCCTCCAGGCGCTAATTTTCAACAAATGATCCTCTTTATCCATAAGATCACCAAAAACGCTGCCAAGTCATTTTATCACTTTCTCCCGCATAGAGAAATACCCTTCACAAAAAATTCTTTAGATTTCCTAAATAAAAATCACAGGGAATAAGGTAGAAATAACCATAACAATTTATCAATTAATAGTGTATAATATATTTAATTCAATAACCCGCAACAGGCTCATAGCAACACCTGTTTCATCGTAATCTCTGTACGACAAAACTAGAGAACGGGGTGAAGACAAGTGGAAACTGTTAAATTATCAACGTTAATTAAGCATGTTGATCCCGATTTACAGAATTTATTAACTATCCAAGAATTAGCTTTGCCTGTGGTATTAAAAAACGGAATTGATTCCGTCTCTGACGATGATATTCTGGAAATTATTGAAGCTTCGATCATCTTAAAAGGAAAAGGTGCCCTGTTGCAATAACAGGCACCTTTTTTTGCGCTTTACCTAAATTTATTTCCTAATAGTGCTCCTGCTCATCAGTAACCCGATGGGAAAACAATTTATAAACAAACAACTGATAAGCTATGACAATTGGGACGAAAATTAAGACTACGACAAACATAATTCCTAAGGTATACTCACTCGATGAGGAATTAAAAATAGTTAAACTATACTCAGGATCAATATTTGAAGGGATCATATTCGGATATAAACCCCTGATACCTGTGAAGATTGTTAAAAATATCGCCGAGGATATTGCCAAAAAAGCTTTTTTCGCTGAATTTCTTTGCAGATATCTATAAGTCAAAAGTAGTCCGGTTACTGCCAATAAAGGAACTATTGCCCATAAAGGATTTTTAAGATAGTTTTCGTAAAGATTAGTAGCAAAATAAGAATAGATTAGAAATACCACCACAAGAACCGTCGTAATACTCCAAAGCTTCTTAGCCAATAGCCTAGCTCTTTCGGCAAGTGTGGTAGCTGCTTTAGTCGCAATCCAGATCGCCCCTGTTAAGGCAAATAACAAGACAAAAAGTCCGCCCCCAAGCAAGCCGTAGGGATTCAATAAACTTAGCAAGCCCCCATGATAGCCGGCTGCATCCATTGGCAATCCTTGAAAAATATTGGCAAAAGCGACGCCAAATAGCAATGACACTAGCAAGCTGCCGCCAAAAAAAGCCCATTTCCAAGCATTTCTCCACGCCGCGCCCTCATCCTTATTAATAAATTCAATACCTGTACCTCGAAAAATCAAACCCAATAAAATCAGCATTAATGGTAAGTATAAATAACTAAACATCAAAGCATAAGTTGTTGGAAAAGCGGCAAAGGTTACCCCGCCGGCAGCGATTAACCAGACCTCATTGCCATCCCAAAAAGGTCCAACAGTACTTAGGAGCTGCTTTTGCTCTGAATCACTTTTAGCAATAAACGGATAAAGAATTCCTACACCTAAATCAAAGCCATCCAGCATAAAATAGACTGCCCACAAAAATCCCCAAATCACAAACCACGATATGGCTAGATTAGTATACCCCATATTTGTTACCTCCTACTTAATATATTTCTGCTGCGTCGAACGTCTTCTTCGTTGAAATATTATCGTTGTACTCGAAGGGTGCTCCTTCATTATTCCTACTACATCTGAATTCCGATATTCTGATCAGGAGTTCTATTAACGGGCTGATCATAATCGGGACCCCTTTTAGCATATTTAACTAACAAGTAAATATCAGCGATTATTAAGATAGTATAAAACAAAACTACCCCTGATAATGAAGCTATTACATTAGCGACAGGTATCGGAGAAACAGCCTCTTCGGTTTTCATCAAGCCGTAAACAATCCATGGCTGGCGCCCTACCTCAGCTACCGCCCAACCTAAGTGGTTAGCGATGTAAGGTAAAGGAATAGAGTAGAGCAACATCCTCAGAAACAGCTTAGCATCCAGCAGCTTATTTTTAAAATAGAGATATAATCCAATTACTGCCATGAGAAGAAAATAGACTCCTAAGCCAACCATAATCCGAAAGCTATAAAAAGTTACTGCCACCGGAGGCCGTTCATCTGCAGGAAAATCCAACAAGCCAGTTACAGTAGCATCTGGATCTTTAAAGGCTAAAAAACTGCCCAGCTTAGGGATTCCAAAGGCTTCAACCGCGTTCCTCTGATTCTCCTCATCCGGTATTTGCAAAAGATACATCGGCGCACCTGCCGTTGTTTCCCACACAGACTCCATCGCGGCAAACTTCGCAGGTTGAACCTTTGCGACATTGCTCCCGTTTAAATCACCGGCAATCGCCACCGCCACAGTAGAAAATAAGGCGAAGACTAAGGCGATATACATTGATTTTCTAAAAAATTCAACTTGGTTTCTTTTTAATAAATGATAGGCGCTGATCCCCAAGACAAAAAACGCCGCAACAACATAACCGGCAGTTACCGCATGGGTGAACATCAGCCAAGCATATTTATTAGTGATAACCGCAGTAAAATCCACCAATTCCGCCCTACCATTCCGCAAAACATAACCAACAGGGTTCTGCATCCAGCCATTAGCAATAATAATCCAGACGGCAGAAAGATTAGTTCCTAATGCCACCATCCAGATCGCAAAGGTATGTAACTTCTTCGATATTTTATCCCAACCGTAGATCCAGACTCCAAGAAAGGTTGATTCCAAGAAAAAAGCAACTGTAGCTTCAATCGCCAGCGGAGCACCGAAGATATCACCTACATACTTGGCATACTCCGACCAATTAGTACCAAACTGGAATTCCATTGTAATTCCCGTAACAACTCCGAGAACAAAATTAATGATAAACAGTTTCCCCCAAAACTTGGCCATTTTTTTATAAATTTCTTTATTCGTTTTGAGATAAATAGTTTCCATAATTGCAACAATAATTACCAATCCTAAGGTTAACGGGACAAATAAATAATGAAACATAATAGTTATTGCAAACTGTACCCTGCTTAACATGATCAAATCCACCTGCAAAACCTCCCCGTAATTTTTTTTCCTCCAAATATATCCTTTCTATTATTTTACTCTTGATTTTCTAAAAAAGCACTACTTTTTTTATATTTTTTGATAAAAAATTTAAAAAGTATTTTATACTTATATATTTCAAAAAAAGGACAACTATTTTCTTTTCGCTTGGGAACAAAAAAGGGGGTTGTGATAGTAGTCACTAACCCCGACATAGCTTCCGGATCATTTTGAACACCAATTCTGATCATCATTTTATCGTGATTTTATATTCTTTTAGCCAAAAATTAACCTGCAGTAAATAGGCTAGCAACTGCGGACCAGTCATCAATTGACCAAACCAAGGAACCTTAAAGCTCTCCCCCCCTGTTTTGGCAATTTGGACAGCAGTCTCTTTATCTAGCAGTTGGAGAATCGGTGAGGTACTATCTTCTAAGACGCTCAGCAATTTAGTACTTACTGCCTTAGTATAAGCCGGATTGTGGGTTTTGGGATAAGGACTTTTGCGTCGCTTGACAATCTCTTCCGGCAAGATACCCTTCACCGCTTCACGAAGTATTCCCTTCTCGCGATTATCCAAGTTTTTCATTTCCCAAGGAATATTCCAAAGATATTCCACTATCCGATGATCAGCGTACGGCACCCTAACCTCCAGACCGGTTGCCATCGTCATTCGATCCTTACGCTCTAATAAAGTGGCCATAAACCAAGTCATATTCAAGTAAAATAGCTCCCGCATTCTATTCTGTTCTATTGATTCGCCAGATAATCTCGGAACCTCCGTCAGAGTCTGCCGATAACGTTCCTCTACGTAATTGGTGATTCCTACTTTTTCTCTAATCTCTTTAGACAGCAATTTTTCCCTTTCGCTTAGCGACCTCAACCATGGAAAGGTCTTAGAATTAAGATCTTGCTCCCGATAAAACCAAGGGTAGCCGCCAAAAATCTCATCTGCACACTCACCCGAAAGTCCAACTGTTGCCCCTTTTTTAATCTCCCTGCTAAAAAGCAGTAATGAGGAATCAACATCCGCCATTCCGGGCAGGTCACGGGCTAGCACAGCGTCCTCTAAAGCACTTACCAGCTGCTCAGTATCAACTAAGATATTATGATGCTGCGAGTTAATAAACTTCGACATTAGCTTTATTGATGGAGCGTCAGCATTAGGCTGGAATTCACTGGCTCGGAAATTCTCCTGATTGCCGACATAATCTATTGAATAAGTATTCAGTATTTCCCCGTTCTGGCGATACAGATTAGCCGCAACTGTAGAAATGATACTAGAGTCCAATCCTCCCGACAGGAAAGTACAAACCGGCACATCAGAAATAAGTTGCCGCTCTATAGCATCAATAACTAATTCTTTTACCTTCATTATCGTCGTCGGCAAACTCTCTTCATGCGGATAGCTAGTCAGCTTCCAATACTGTCTGGTCTTCAAGCCTTCACGATTGTAGATAATACTAAACCCGGGACGAACCTCAGAAATATTTTTAAACACTCCGTTTCCGGGCGTTCTTGAGGGTCCTAAACCGAACACTTCAGCGATACCATTTTCATCAAGCTCCGGTTTTAGATAAGGATGCGCCAGTAAAGCTTTTAGCTCGGAGCCAAAGATTAAACTATTCTTCTGACGAGAATAAAAAAGCGGTTTTACCCCCAAGCGGTCACGCGCTAGAAACAACTGCTGTTTTTCGTCATCCCAAATCCCAATTGCATAAATACCGTTAAAGCGCTCAACACAACTCTCGCCCCACTCAATATAGGCAACCAACACAACCTCAGTATCACAATTACTTGTAAATCCATGACCTTGATTCTCTAATTCCTTGCGTAACTCAGCGGTATTATATAATTCACCGTTATAGACAATAACATATTTTCTTTCCCCATACTGTTTTATCATTGGCTGCTGCCCACCTGCCGGGTCAATAACAATCAGTCTGGTATGCGCAAAGCCGGCACTCTTCGTCAGCCATGTACCATTGGCATCGGGTCCACGATTATGCAAGGTTT
>Ga0209347_1001630_pt1 | contig 34670 bp, 28 predicted proteins | sample AutmiccommuBRH23_FD_187382 | JGI IMG/M metagenome (GOLD analysis project Ga0209347, IMG submission 187382) | Deep subsurface microbial communities from Mt. Terri, Switzerland - Autotrophic microbial communities BRH/23 (SPAdes) (version 2) | ecosystem: Environmental > Aquatic > Deep subsurface >...
CATCTTGCTGATGTTGACCACACAACTGAATTTCCAGTTTTCTATGGTCAAATAAATACCCCACGTTCCATTAGTTTTTTGAACTCGTGGGGCAGAAACTACATTAATTATACGAGGAGGGTTATTGTGGAGCAAAAGGAAATCAAGGCGTTGGTTCAATCTGTGATGGCAGAGACCGAGGGATTTGAAGGTTACTTTATTGTGCGGGCTCAGTCCCGGCGAGAGTGGAGCATGCGCTTAAGTAACGGACGGTTTGAAAGGGTATCAACAGGAGAAGACAGTGGGTTTGGAGTCCATGCTTTTACAGATAAAGGAGCGTCAGGCTTTGCAACTTCAGATGTATTAGAAGAAGGGATTGGGCAAAAACTCGTGGAAAAAGCGATTCGGTTGGCCCAGAGAAATGAAGGGATCCAGTCGAAGCGGAATCGTCAGATTTGGGAGGCTCCTCGGGTTTTGCAGGAGGTAGAGAATTCTGCCCTAAAAGGTTTTGAGGAAATTCCTTTGGCAGAACTTGAAGAGTTGGTGATGACCCTACATTCCCGTCTGCGGAGCGGTTTTCCCGAGGGGGTTTGGCAATCAAGTTATCGTCAGGTCGAAGAGGTATGGTGTATCGGACGGTCGGATGGAACGTTGGTGTCTTATGTCATTCCGCGAGCGGTTCTAATGCATCAAGGGACGGTACGCAATCATGGTAAGGCTCAGAGCACGTTGATTCACCGCAGTGGTATGGATGCGACCCTACTCTTTGAGGAATTAGAAGATCATGTACTAGAGAAAAAGGCAATAGACCGGGCTGGATTTGCGATAGCAGTGTGTGGTGCGCCCCAGTTGCCAAGCGGTCATTATCCTCTCATTATTGATTATGGGTTAGCAAAAGGCCTGGCACATGAGGCATTTGGACATGCCGTAGAATCTGATCATATGAATGAATCTGTACTCGGTGAAGCAGGAAAACTGCGCAAGGGACTGCGTGTAGCTAGGCCGGGGGTCAATATTATCGATGGCCCGCTCGTCGGGGACTGGGCGGATCAACCATATTCGGCCAATGGGCTTCCCAGGCAGACTGTGACAATAGTGAGAGACGGCGTGTTGGAAGCCGGGTTAGGGGATATCTTTTCGGCCGAAGAAGCAGGAATGCCTATGACCGGAGCTGGGCGAGCGGAGAGTTATGGACATATTCCATTGCCTCGAATGAGCAATATCCGTTTGCTGGTTGACCGCATGCTTCCTTTAACCCCAGCAGAGCATTTGATGGACGAAGTGAAAGCTGTAAGGGAAACCCTTTTAGAACACGGTGAGTTACGTGAAGGAGAGAAGAATTTGCTTCTTTTAGGGTATCGTGGTGGTCAAGTTAATCCAAAAACAGGGGATTTTGTGTTTCAATGTGACGGGATCATCGATGTTGCAGACTCAGATCTGCCGATTTACCAGCCTTCGATCTTTAGTGGGAAGATTCTTTCCGCTTTGGAGGCGATTCGTGGAGGGCTGGGTGAAGGGTGTTACGATGCTATTGGTACTTGCGGAAAGGGTGGACAATCCGTTGCTTCAAGCGGTGGAAGTCATCGATATCTGCTCATGGATGCGGATCAACAAGTTAGTTTAGGGGGTGAACATGTATGAAACTTATCGCACAATTGGAGGATCTTCTCTACCAATCTCAGCAAGCACCCAAAAAAGAGGAGCAGAGGCTCTTGGCTTGGCGAATCGTAGTTCATGAATCAGAAGTGGTGGCTTTGGGGATAAAAGATAATTCGCCAGGCAGTGTTTACACTCCACCTAGTTATCGTCAGGGGGAGAGTGGTGATGTTTTTTTGGTCTGGGCGGATGGGAAATGCAGTCAGGCCATGGTCCAGCTTCCTTTTTCAAGCGATCCTGAATATTGGCATAAAGAATTAGAACAATGGAGGCAAGCCTCCTATGAAGACCCAGATGCAGTACATATCCCTTCTCCGGAATCTTTGCCTCTTGTTGCGGTTGAGGACCGTGCTATACAAGCAATTACTTCTGGAAATGACAAGATTTTATTTGATCAAGTTAATTGTTGGCTAAGTGATAAACCCTTGAAAGCAAAAATGCAAGGCAGCATCCAGGCGGCTTGGGGTTATCGGCATGTTCGCACCTCAACCGGGCTTGCTGTTACATACCAGCAATCACAATTTGTGTCGTGGTTTTCGTTTGACAGTTTGATTGGGGGCGGATTTGCTAAGCGTCGGCTGATTCAGCCGAAAGAACAGGAGGGGTTATGGTCTCGGACGGTGAACCAGTATGAGTGGATGCAGAAGGAAGCTTCACCTGTTGGCTCTAAGACACAAGTAATTCTTGCGCCGTCTATAACAGAAGATATGCTGAGGCAGTTTATACTTCCTAATTTTTCGGGAGATCGGGTGATTGAAGGGCAGGGGGCTTTTTCGAAGGAGAGTTTTCTAGATCACATGCAAGTATTTCATGAGCAATTCTCTTTAATTATTGACCCGCTCCGTCCGTTAGAATTAGGGTCTTATTTGGTTACGCCTGAGGGGGTCCCTGCAAATCAAACCGTGTTGGTACAGGATGGACAACTTAAGACTCCCTTTCTGAGGGTTAAAGATGCTGTGCGATGGGGTGCTAAACCGACAGCTGTTCCGCAAGGAACTGCAGGACTGTACATTAAGCACCAGACAGAGATTCCTTGGGTTAAGGCTTTACAGGGGGTGGAAGATGGGGTTCTCATTTTATCAGTACTCGGCTTACATACGCAGGACTCCGTTTCTGGCTCGTATTCTCTTAGTGCGCCGCATAGCTTGCGAATTTTAAAGGGTCAAATCGTGGGGAAAACGGATGTGAAATTAACCGGTAACTTCTTCGCGGATTTGGCAGCGACTACAACAACGACAGCACAGTCTGATCTCGATACACATCCTTATCTACTTGTAAGGACAGGAGTACAAACTCTTTAAAGATAGGGGAGGAACTATTTAGAGATGTTGGATTTACATGTTCATCTTCTCGGGCATAACGATCGAGAGGCTAACCGGGAAAACATTCAGGTCTTTTTGGATGAAGCTACCCAACGAGGATTAAAAGAAATTGGATTTGCGGATCATGATTATTACTGGGATCAAATGAACTTTCCCTTAATACGTGAAGTGGCTAAAGATTATCCTCATTTGGCCGTGCGAATTGGGATAGAGGCTGAATATCGTCCCCATGAAGAAGGAAGAATCAAGAACTTACTTGAGCAGTTTCCCTTCGATTTTGTAATAGGATCTGTTCATGAGTTTGACGGATGGATTTTCGATATCCCAGAAGAAGAGCATATGCATCGCAAGAAAAATGCCGATGAATTCTATGGCAGGTATTTTGAAGTAGTGACGCTTGCCGCTAAAAGTGGGCTATTCACAACGATTGGTCACTTTGACCTTATTAAAGTATTTGGAGTTCGGCCAGGAAAGGATATTTTAACACTCGCGGATGAGGCGTTAACGACGATTGCTGAACATGGCTTGGTGTTGGAAGTGAACACAAATGGTCGGTATAAACCAGTTCAAGAATTCTACCCAGAAAGACGCTTGATCGAGGAAATTCAGCGTCGGGGGATTGAGTTCACCTTAGGGTCAGATGCTCATTGTGCCGAAAATGTTGGGAGAGATTTGGATGAAGCGAGTCAGTTGTTACGACAGATCGGGGTTCAATCGCTTTTCGGGTTTGCCAGACTCGATAAAGTAGGCTATTCGCTAGATTAGGGAGGAGACACTGTGGCAGATTTGCTTGATGAGAAGTGGCTCGTAGAAGAAAATGCGGCCCTGGCTTTGGTGGACATGTGCAATTTTAAGGTTTATGCATCAAGTATTGTCGTGCCTCCTTCTGATTTTCAGATTATATGGTTGCTGTTCTATGACTTTGTGGAGCGGCGTTGGACGCGTTTAAAACGATTGCGTTAAAACTGGGCATAGACTTTATGCTTCTGGAAACACTAAACATATGTGTAAGCTGGTTTCAGAAGGAGACGAGAAAATGCCTTGGATTGAGATTGAGCTTTCCCCTCGTTCAGAATGGAATGAGGACGTCCTTAATGATTGGGCACTTGCCCTAGGGGCCTTTCTAACAGAAAGAGGAACTGGGTTAAATCCACAGATTCGTATGTTGCCAGGATATAATGTCGTTCAATTAGGGGAAGCAGGAATTGGAGACCTTACTTTAAGCAGCGCAGAGCGGCTTGTTATTTTAGATGGATTGTCATTAAAGGGAAATGTAGAATGTGATTTTGCTCGTTTTGTCGTTCGTTTTGCCTTACAAATGGGAGCTTTGGGGGTGTGTGTTTGTAATGCGAGTTCCTCTGAAAGGAGTTTTTGGCGAAAATTAGGAGGGATTATCCGGCCGGATCCTGTTCCTTTAGAAGGTCCCATTTGTCGTGAAAAAGTAGCTATAAGACAGCTGGCTAAATTCAGTTTACTAGTGACGTATGAGAGTAAACCGGTGTTATGCTTAGAACCGATTACGTGTAATGCTCATGCGTCTGGCCTGATAAGCCTTGCCCAACGTCGGTTGGAAAAAATGTACGGTGGAAGTCAGTTAGGGTTTGCCAGCAGAGTGGCTTTTCATTGCCCATGGAGTATTTCCCGAGAACAATGGGCGGATTTATTGTCGTTAAGCCGCTTACAGGCCTTTGATTTATTGGAAGACATTGTAAATTCAACATAGTCGTATTTCCAATCGAAGTTTCTATGGGGTCGTTGTTCTCGGTCCCATAGCACATTTCTTGATGGAGTTTAATCGTAGCCTGTAGGACAATTCATCCCCCCCACTTAAACACAGCGAAGTTTTGAAGTGGGGGTCTTCTTGCTGACCTTGATAAAATTTTATATAATATTACAATAGTTAAATTTAGAGATAGATAGGTAGGAACAGAGGAGTGGGAAAGCATATGGCTACTAGTGATTTGGCTCACGAGCTGGCGCGTACACTTAAGGAATCTGATGAATTTAAGCAGTTTCTTAAGTCAAAAGAAAAAGTTATGAGTGATGCTAATAACCACAAGATGGTTCGCGAATTTCAATTGAAACAATGGGAGATCCGCGAGGCCCAAATGTTAGAGCAAGAGATCAGTGAGGAGAAGCAGCAAGAATTAGAACGTTTGTATAGTTTGGTAAGCATAAGTCCCATGGCAAGGGAGTACATAGAAGCTGAATTTGAAATGTCATGCATCGTTAATGATATTCAGAAAATTATTGGGGAGGCCATTCAAGACGCAATGCCGATAGGTTTTGAGGAGATAACTCCCTGAACGTTAGCTTTTGGCTGGCACTCTTAGTGAAGGGTGAAGAGTATGCAGAGTTGAAGCTGTGATGTATTCGTTTTTGGAGCTCACCCTGATGACGCAGAAATTGGCGCTGGTGGGATGATTGCGCAGGAAGTCAGGTGGGAGCACCTTGGGCCGAGGGTTTTTGGCAAACTGAGCCTTTAGGCATCCACAGCCTTTGGAACTTGCTAGATTATAAGAGGTGCAAATGAGTGAAAATCGGAATGGTTTGTTACCCAAGCTATGGCGGGAGCGGTGTTGTTGCGACTGAGTTAGGGTATGCGCTGGGCGAAAGAGGGCATGAGGTGCATTTTATTTCCTCGGCTCGACCCTTTCGCTTACGTCGGTTTCATGAGAGACTTTTTTATCATGAGGTGACGGATGTGAGCTATCCAGTGTTTAAATATCCTCCCTATACGTTGTTACTGGCGAATAAGATTGTCGAAGTGGCTAATTATGTAGGGCTGGATGTGATCCATGCCCATTATGCTATTCCCCACAGTATAAGCGCATATTTGGCCAAACAAATGATGACGAAGCCGATTCCGTTGGTGACGACGCTACATGGTACGGATGTCACGTTAGTGGGCGCTTTTGAAGAGTTTAATCTGTTAACCTGTTTGGCGCTGCGGGTTAGCGATCGTATTACAGCAGTTTCCAAAGCGCTGGCAAGGGAAACAATAGCTGCTTTTGGGACTTTGGACCAAGATATTGAGGTTATTCCAAATTTCATCGATCCTAAGATGTACTTACAGACGGAAGGATTAATGGCAAAATGCAGAGGACATTTTGCCCCTTGTGGAGAAAAGATATTAATTCATATCTCAAATTTTCGGAAAGTGAAAAGAGTCGTGGATGTCGTTAAAATATTTGCTTTGGTGGAGAAAGTGGTTTCTAGTTGCCTCTTACTTGTTGGAGATGGACCAGAAATGGCTAGGGTTGAAAGGGAGGTCGTAAAATTAGGCCTTGAAAGAAAAGTTCAGTTCCTTGGTAAACAGGAAAATGTCATGGATATTTTACAGATGGCAGATATCTTTCTTCTCCCTTCTGCACAGGAAAGCTTTGGTCTTGTAGCCCTTGAGGCGATGGCTTGTGGAGTTCCGGTAGTTGCCAGTCGGGTTGGAGGATTACCTGAAGTTGTGCAGCATGGGAAAACTGGATTTTTGGTAGACGTCGGAGATAACCAAGGGATGAGTGAGGCGGTTCTTAGTCTGCTGACTGATAGCTCACGGTATCGAGCCTTTTCCGAACAAGCCGTAACCTGGGCTAGAGAAACATTTCCAGTTGAACGGGCTGTGCGAAGATATGAGTCGGTGTACGAAGACGTGGTTCGAGGTTAGTGATCCGAGTTAATTGCTTGTTTATTTTTTTGGCAAAAGGACATACTATAACTAAAGTATTTGTACAGAAACACACAAAGTTGTGAGGGGGTAAAATTAATGTTGGAAAAATGTCGTGCTTGTGGTTTTGAACATGAAGATTTAGGACATATTCTTTTTCGTCGTAATCATGTAAGTAATCGTGTATTGCCTTATTGTTCACATTGTTTGCGTCGACTTTATCAAGTGCCTTATAGGCCAGAAAGGGGTCTCTAAATGAGAGGATAATTTCCTGATTAATGGGAAATACTAAAATTTTTAGGCTTGCCTTTTCTCCGTGGCTTTGGTATATTAATTTTGGAAGTTCGGAGAAGAGGGGATGTTTGGTCATGGCATACGTTATTAACTCGGAATGTATTAGTTGTGGTGCTTGCGAAGGAGAATGCACAGTTTCGGCAATTAGCGAAGGTGACGGTAAATTCGTCATTGATGCAGAACTTTGTATCGATTGTGGTTCATGCGCTACTGTCTGTCCAGTTGAAGCACCAAATCCAGCGTAAAGTATTAATAAGCTAAATTTAAGAATCAATTTAGAAAACTTGGCTAGCACCCACACGACGAAGACACAGTCTTCACACGGGTTAAACCTTCTTGCAGCACTGTCTTCGCACGTATTAGTCATTCTGTCAGCTTTCATGCGATGGTCATGGAAACCGAGTGTCCCTGTATCCAAGACTCGAACAGGACGTTCAAGATTAGAACACCGCCATGACGATAAGCACGATACTCTCCAGTGGAGAGTATCGCCGAGCGCCACACACCCAAAATGATACTTCGTGGCGAAGGAACGAGCATATCGCCACACTGCAACTCATTACGCATACTCCTGCAGTGTGGATTAGCTAGATGCCGTGATGGCGAGGTGTCGTGACTGCGAGAAGGGACCGTTCAGAAAGTAATAACGAAAAGTTATACTATCTGATAAGTGTTAAAAAAGGAGAGTTAATGTTAACTCTCCTTTTTGGAGGATGCTGGCAATCGTTTTGATTGCCGACACTTTGAGGGCTTAGCCATTAACTAAGCTTTTTTGAGGTATGTAACTAATTTATAAAGGATACATTCTGTTGTTGACAAATTTATTAGATTGACTTAAAATCTAATTAGAAATAATTTCAAAATGATAAGAAAGAAGATGCGCCATGGATGCGATTGGGATTCTCAAACAATTAAAAGATAAAGGTGTCCGTTTTACACCGCAGAGACAAGCGATTTTGGAATTTCTGCTTGAAACTCAGTCCCATCCCACGGCTGATGAAATTTATCATCACGTAAAGGCAAAATTCCCAGGTGTTAGTCTGGGAACGATTTATAATACACTAAACATGCTTAAAGAGCATGGACATCTACTGGAGCTGTCTTATGGGGATATGGCTAGTCGTTTTGACGGTAACCCAAAGAACCATTATCATATTGTATGTTCAAAGTGTGGCAAGGTTGCAGATTTCCATGGACCTCTCATTGAAATGGACCAAGAAGTGACGGAAAAATCCGGTTTTCTTATTTTGGGACACCGCATGGAGTTTTATGGTATTTGTCCAGAGTGCTGCAAAGGTGAGAAGCTGAATTAAATGAGGCATAAATTATAGTCAAACTCATTGGGTAAACTTCGCTTTTGAGGGAGCTGGTTTTACTAGATGAGTTTTTTTATTGTTTGCAAGGGTTTTTTATAATCTTTCACGAATACCTCAATTATGTATTTAATGTTAACGTAAGAGGGGCCATTTTATGTTCAATCATCGTTTCGTGATTTTTATTATATTTTGGGCATTAGCATTAGGAGCTCTTTGGTGGAACTGGCAAAGTCCTAAAGGAGAGTCTCTTTATGCAGGGCAAAGTGGTATAAGCTCGACACGTCTTACTCAGAATTTAAACGGAAGTTGGAATCAGTACTCTACATTGCGCCAAGCTTGGACAACGGAATCCGAACGTTCCCAAGGAAAGAATAATCAATCCTTTTTAACTAAAGGAAGCGTCTTAACCCTACCTTCAAGTGAGAGATTTTCGATCGCAACTAAACGCCTGAAAATTCCTGGTGAGTGGAGTTCGCGGACCATGCTGCTTACATTTAATGGAGTACAGGGGCATGCGAATGTCTACTTAAATGGAATCTCTAGCAGCCAAAAGATTGGGGAATTTGAAGGAAGCGGAGGTGCGGACGAATTAGAAATTTTGCCTAAGGCGTTTAACTACGGAGAAGATAACATTCTCTTGGTTGAGCTTACGGGAAGTGTAGGGCAGCGCGCTACTTTTTTTGGTTCCGCTTGGCCGAAATCGGGGTATATCAAGGGTAATATACGTATGGATGCGGTAGTGGAAACGACAATAATGCCGCCACAGGTGACTGTTGACTGGATAGAGGCTACCGCGCAAATAACATTAACTACTAATTTATTGCATCGGGGCTTTTCACAGGAAGGGCCTTGGACAGTCTACGGTGTGATCTCGGACGGCTCTGCTGGTTTATCGGAGCAGACACTTACTGTACACCCTCAGGAAAGCGCAGATCGTCAACCAGTGACATTAATCTTCACTATACCGGATGCTCGGCGTTGGACGATGGAAGATCCTTTTCTCTATCAGCTTCATCTAACCGTTACGAACAGTAAAGGAGACCTAGATGATTTGGCATTGCCCTTAGGCCTCCGTACGATCTCTTTTGAATCAGGAAAATGGGTATTAAATGGTAAAATAATTCCAATTATAGGGGAGGGCTTAACTCCACAGGAGGAATATCGTCTACGAAATTCAGGAGATTTGGAGTCTTGGCTAATATCTGAACGGCAAAAAGGGAAAAACCTTGTCTACTTTATTGGGCAGCTTCCAGATGAAATCTGGCTGCAAACAGCAGATCGAGTGGGTATGGGTTTGTGGGCCGAATTACCTGTTGAGTTGATCCCATCCAAGCGACTTCCTCAGCCGGAGGTTTTTCAGAAAATAATCTCAGAAAAAATGCTTCATCCATCCCTTTGGGCTTGGACGGTGGGAAAAGGTTTAGATTCTGATGACTTAGCCGAAACGTATTTACGACAGGCCGAAAAGGTAGTTCAACCCAATTTGGCCTTTGCCCTCAAACTGCCCCCTATCGTTTCTACAGGACTCGCGGAGCAGTCGCTTTATATCCAAGGAACCACGATTCAAGGAGTAGGGGGGAGAGTGACAGTCGATACTCCTTCAAGCGTAGATTTCCGTTGGGCTGAGGAACGGATTTTCGCAGGAACTTGGGCCGCCTTCATGGTTTTTCTAGCTTGGATGAATATTCGATCGGTAACTTGGCGTTATAAGGAGATTGGAGAAAAAAAGCCCAAACGCCGTTTGCGTAGTGCTTGGCTCTGGAATGGATTATTTGTGTTTGCTCGTATGGGTATGCTGGCAGGTCTACTTACTTCCGGACTATTTCGGATTCCCATGCATGTTAGTCCATGGTTTTCGCATTTATGGCCTCGTATTCAATTGTTACAGGCGCAATCTCCATGGCTGATCTGGGCAATGTTTTTAGTCTTATTTATACTTATACGAATGCTCCAGGTCGGGGTCGTTGCCCCTCATTTGCCGGGTGTACCCCATGAAGTAGGGCTAATTTATTGGTTAGAAAGGCGTTATCGATGGTCTGTATTTATTGCAATTGGGTGGGCTTTGGTACCTTGGGGGTTTTCGTATTATGTACCTGTTCTTGGATATGTTTTACTTGTGGGTCTATTTATGCCCATTCGTATTCGTGATATCCATCGCATTGGAGGGCATTATCGGCTATTCTTAGGGGTGCCTGGGATTATTGCCGCATCCCTATTAGTGTGGGCCATTTTTTACTCTGCAGATTGGATCTTTCTTTGGAATATGCTGCGGCCGCTGGCGGAACCGATGATAACCCAATTTATGGAAATGTGGTAAATATTTTGTTCATTTTTCTAGTCCATAATGAAGGGACATCGAACCTTGAACTTCGACTAATTGGTTGCTTATCCGACAATTTTGCTTTATAATTAACCCAGTATTTCACTAAGAAATACAAAGGAGGTACTTTATATGCTAACAAAAGAGATGACTGTGGGCCAAGTGTTACGACAATATCCCCAAACTGTTCAAGTATTTTTAGAACTTGGGATGCATTGTTTAGGATGTCCGTCTTCCACTATGGAAAGCGTCGAAGGTGCGGCTTTAACTCATGGACAAAATCCAGATGAGCTAGTCGCAAAACTAAACAAGGCGATTGCTGCTGTATAGAATAACATTACTTATACGATGGACAAACGGAGTAAACATTATAATTAGTTATTAAGAGGCTGTTGCAAAACGAACTGAGTTCGTTAAGCAGCAGTACTTTTTTTTAATATATCAGACTCCCATGCTGCTATAACGGCACCAATGATGAATGAAAAGGGTTTATGCGGGTCGGGCAGCTTCTCGCACATCCTGCAAGAAAGCTAATTCGTGCGAAGACAGTGTCTGAAAGAAGGATAATCCGTGCGAAGACAGTGTCTTCGTGTCACTCAGCGCTCCGGGGCTCGCACACGCGCTTTCGTGGGAGCTACGCCAAACCTCAGGGTAATACCTGATGTGAACCACTGGCTACGCTTTCCACGAAAGCTTTGTGTGCCGTACCGCCCCTCCGCACGATTCGTTCACTCCTGTGCGAGAAGTTGCCTTTCGGGTCTGTGAATTCTTTGTATTTTTCAGGGCAGCCTTTCATGCCGCTATCGCAGCACCAGCAGATGATGAAAAAGATTCCACGAATCCTTACCATAGCACCCCCCAAAGTTCTGCTTACACTCCCAACAAACCGACTGAAGGAGCGCTTGTCTGCTAAGCGGATGCGTCAGTGGAGCCGCGTTAAGGCGAGCGCCGACGGTTCGCGTCCCCCTAGCGCGCCGCAGGACTTGTCCATGGATGGACTGATGCCGCGGTGCCAAGGATGGCAAGGAGCGGCACACATGCAGAAATACCCAGAGGTTCGGACGCGCTCGCGAACCGTCCAGCGAGCCAGCGGAGGAACTTGCAGACGCGTGCAGACCGAAGACACCGTCTTCGCACGAGTTAACACAGCTGAAAAGCGCTCCGCCTCAGAGCCAGACAGAAGAACCGCCCCTGTCTTCGTTTGAAGCATAAGTGCAACTATGGCGACCACCTACGCCTAAAAGGCTGACAGAATGACTAATACGTGCGAAGACAGTGCTGCAAGAAGGTTTAACCCGTGCGAAGACTGTGTCTTCGTCGTGTGGGCGTTAGCCAAGTTTTCTAAATGTTTAGGAGACATGATCTTTCCGAAGCTTTGGACAGGATTGTTTAACCTAAATCCTAAATAGATTTGTTGCTAGTGTTTAAAGTACAAGTCTTAAGTTACGTTAATCATTTTAAGATTGTACGCAATAAATAAATAATGAATTATTTTAAAGTACATACACATTATAGAAGCGCTACCATATATTGTTATTAGTTAAGGGCAATAATTCAATACTAAGAACAGTCGTGCTAAAGTTAAAGGAGGAAATTAATATGGAATTACGTTCCGTTGCTTATAACCCAACTCTTGGACCTGGTATGCAAGGTATGCCTGGAATGGAAGGAATGCAGGGTATGCAGGGTATGCAGGGTATGCAAGGTATGCAAGGTATGCAAGGTATGCAAGGTATGGCAGGAATGCCTGGAATGCAAGGAATGCAAGGTATGCCAGGAGGTATGATGGCTGGTGGCCCAGGCATGTATCCGCCAGGAGGCTTTGTGAATCTGGATGTAGATATGGATCCTGGTTATGCTACGCTCGATCTTGAAGGTCCGATGCCTTGCTCACCGTGTGGTACACCCGTGATGCAACATCAATATCATTGTCCGATGCCAACCCCAGCCCCTACTCCAACTCCAACTCCAACCCCTGCACATGAAGTTTATGTAGTGAAAAAAGGGGATACTGTTTATAAAATTGCTAAACGTTATGGTACGACGATGCAGGCCATTATTCTTGCGAACAACTTGCGTAACCCAGATCTTATTTATCCAGGTCAAATCTTATTTATACCCGGAGCATCTACAGGGGAATTTTACGGCTAAATCGGGAGTCAGTTTATCTAAATCGTAAGACTCCCACTTCAATAAGTGGGAGTGATACACCTTATTCTGCTTCACGATAGTCTCCAGTGGAGAGTATCGCCGAGCCGCCCTCCCAATAGAAACACTTAGCGGCGAAGGAGGGTAGAGTCCATCCTACGGCGCGAAAGTATTTGTCAGTGGCTCTGCGCCTTCGGCGATAGTGTCCACCGGACACTATCGTCACTGGAGACTTACGTGACCCATTGCTATTCGCTTGGCGATAAGGCTAAAACTCAAAACCTCTGGGCTTTCTGCATGTGAACCGTTGAGTTTCTTCACGCCTTATCCCCTGCGCTCATTCGCGATTCCTCTCACATGCTCACTTAGCTAAGAAACTTCCTCTGGCTTGGGGGTCGACGGGAGTTTGGAATGACGAGGGCTTGGAACGATGTATGGGGCTGTTTGCGTCTTGACGCAAAGGCGCGGCATGGAAATGTTGGGGAAGCGTGAGAATAGTTCTCATGCTTCCTCCTTATGCGTTACTCCTTACAATCCTTGATGCATTATACATAAGGCACGTCCGGTGCTGTCGTCTGAGCTTATTGATGCGATTTCATTATCTGTGATCTTCAAGCTGAAAATTTTTTATCTAAATCGTAAGACTCCCACTTCTATAAGTGGGAGTGATACACTTTATTCTGCTTCACGATAGTCTCCAGTACGATAGTCTCCAGTGGAGAGTATCGCCGAAGCCGCTATCCCCAAAGGAATATCTACCGGCGTAGGATAGAGTATTGCCGAGCCGCCCTCCCCATAAAGATACTTAGCGGCGAAGGAGGGTAGAGTCCATCCTACGGCGCGAAAGTATTCGTCAGTGGCTCTGCGCCCTCGGCGTAAGTCATCCTTAGGCGGTTAGTAATCTATGGAGCATGCGCCTTCGGCGATAGTGTCCGCCGGACACTATCGTCACTGGAGACTTACGTCACCGAAGACTCGATGTTCAACTTTAGTTGAACGAGTTCACTGGCTAGGGATTGACGAGGATTGGAACGATGTTTGGAACGATGTTTGGGGGGGATGTTTGCGCTTTTGATGCAAAGGCGCTTAGAATCAAGTGATGCATATGATCGAATAGTGCTGGACATATTGTTTAGAGGTTTATACAGTGCAATCATTCAGTCCGATAATCAAGCAGGGAAAATGATAACGTGAGTCGAATACTGGAGAATTGTATGGAAGGAGAGAGGTAACGTGGAGTATCAGGTTGGTATTCTCGGTGGAGGACCTGGAGGATATGTTTGTGCTTTAAGAGCCGCCCAACTGGGTTTGTCGGTTGTACTTATTGAGGGTGAACGCTTGGGTGGTACGTGTTTAAATCGGGGGTGTATCCCTACTAAGGCCTTGGTCAAGAGTGCAGATTTATGGCGTGAGATGGGGCGTGCTGCGGAATTTGGCCTGTTTGTCGGTGAAAAGCGGATGGATTATGGGGCTGTGGTCGCTCGAAAAAATCAAATTGTCAATTCTCTTGTAGTCGGAGTGGAGAAGTTAATGAAAGCTGCGAATATACGTGTAGTGAAGGGCTGGGGGGAATTCAAAAAAACAGGGCAGATTTCTGTGACCACCGAAAGTGGAGTGGAACATTTTGAAGTAGAAAATGTTGTGTTGGCTACAGGGTCTGTGCCTGTACGTATCCCCATTCCAGGGTCTGATCTCCCCGGAGTAGAGACCAGCGATGAGATTCTCGAAGGGACAGACCTGCCCGAACGCCTAGTTATTATCGGCGGAGGGGTCATTGGCTTAGAATTTGCTTCAATATACGAGGCCTTTGGAGTAAAAGTTAGTGTGGTGGAAATGCTCCCTAGTCTGTTGCCTACGATTGATGAGGAAATTCCGAAGAGATTAACTCCGTTACTAAAACGCAGCGGAATGGATATTTTAACAAAGACAGCGGTTAAGCAGATTCGCCAAGAAGGAGAAAGCCTCGTAGTTCAAGTTGAAGATGCTAAAGGAGTAAGAGATATTCCTGCTGATCGTGTCCTTCTATCTACGGGTCGTAGGCCAAGTATACGGGGTATCGATGTAGATCGTTTAGGGCTAGAGATTGACAGAGGTGCTATTAAGGTGAACGCTCAGATGCAAACGAATCTTCCCAACGTTTATGCGATTGGTGATGTCGTCGGGGGAATCATGTTAGCCCATGTGGCGTCTGAAGAAGGTATCATTGCAGTAGAGCATATTGCCGGACAGTCAATTGAAATGAGTTACAGAGCAATACCAAGTGCCATTTTCACCCATCCGGAAATTGCTGCAGTGGGACTTACCGAGCAGGAGATTAAAGCCTCAGGGGAAGATTACCGAGTAAGTAAGTTTCCATTTTCGGCTAATGGCAAGGCCTTAGCCTTAGGTGAAAGTATTGGACTTGTTAAAATCTTGGCAAACGCTGAAGGCGTGATTGTGGGAGCAAGCATCATGGGCCCTCAGGCAAGCACCTTAATTTCTGAATTAGTGATTGCAGTAGAAAAAGGACTTCGAGCCGAGGATATAGCGCGAACGGTTCATGCCCATCCTACTTTGCCGGAAGCTATTATGGAGGCTGCACATGGGATTGACGGTAAACCACTTCATTTAGCGTAGGCTTTCAAAATTAGGCAATAGGCTTAGTTATAAACATACCTCTGGAGTAAGAACTTATTTCACTTATTTAGATTAATTGGTACGAAAAATAAAGTTGTTAGAGTTATTTTTAAGCTTCAAATTTGAAGTTATAAAAATAACTCTTTTTTTAACGCAGTCATATGGCCTATGTTATTAGCAAGTTAGAATTAGCGTAGTAGGACATTCCTCCTGTTCTTTTATTTTTTATTACAAAAAGGGAATTCTGCAGCAGGATTATCCTCACGGATGGAGAATAGTGGGAAGAAGTGGGGTAAAGTGGGGTACAATACCACTGCAGTGGGGTGAACACTATGTTTATGGGAGAATACATTCATACAATCGACGGAAAAGGACGGTTGATTATACCGATAAAATTCCGTGAAGCCTTGGGTGAACAATTTATTGTGACCAAAGGCTTAGATCACTGTTTGTTTGTATACCCTCGTTCAGAATGGAACACCTTGGAACAGAAGCTGCGCGAGTTGCCGTTTACTCAACCTGATGTACGTGCTTTTGTCCGTTTCTTTTTTTCCGGGGCAACGGAATGTGAACTGGACAAGCAGGGCAGAATTCTATTGCCAGTCAATTTGCGTGATTATGCGCAATTGGAGAAGGATTTGGTTCTGGTGGGAGTGTCAAGTCGCGTCGAGATTTGGAGTCAGACACTTTGGACAGAATACAGTCAGCAAGCAGAAAGTGCTTATGCCAGTGCTGCTGAATCCTTAGTCCAGCTCGGCATATAGAAAGGAACGGATTAAATTGGAATTTCATCATATAACGGTGCTGTTAGAAGAAACGGTAGATTCAGTTGTTACGGACCCCGCAGGAAGATATGTTGATTGCACCCTAGGTGGTGCTGGACATAGCCAAAGGATTTTATCAAAGCTTGGCGCCTCAGGAAAATTGATTTGTTTTGATCAGGACGGACAAGCCATTCGTCATGCCGAAGAAATTTTTGGACAGGATGAACGGGTTACCTTAGTCAATCGAAACTTTGGATCTTTGGAAGACACTCTAAGGGAATTTGACATGCTTCCGGTCAATGGAATCATATTTGATTTAGGAGTCTCGTCTCCTCAATTGGATGAAGCTGAACGGGGTTTTAGTTATATGCAGGATGCACCCTTGGATATGCGTATGGATCCTACGAGTGCCCTGAATGCACGGGAAATTGTTAATTCATGGACTGAAGAGGAATTAGCCCAGATTATCTGGAACTATGGAGAAGAAAAATGGGCAAAACGGATTGCACAATTTATTGTAAAAAATCGCAAGGATCGACTGCTGGAAACCACAGGTGATCTGGTACAAGCGATCAAAGCTGCTGTTCCGGCAGCGGTACGACGACGAAGTGGGCCTCATCCAGCAAAACGCACATTCCAGGCAATTCGAATTGTAGTTAATGATGAACTAGGGGTCTTAGATCGAGTGTTGGATCAGGCGTTGAGTTGTCTAGATCATAGAGGACGAGTCGGTGTGATTACCTTTCACTCACTTGAAGATCGCATAGTCAAAGATAGAATGAAATCCTGGCTTGGGCGGTGCACGTGTCCTCCAGAATTACCGATCTGTCGGTGCAACGCAAAAACTATAGCGAAGGTGTTGACAAGAAAACCCATTCTCCCATCAGAAGGGGAAGTAGAGCAAAACCCTAGGTCTAGAAGTGCAAAATTACGAGTCGCCGAGAAAATATAACGTCTAAAGCAATAAGAGGAGGAATACCCATGGTAGTGGCGCAGGAAACGGTTGAGTGGCAGGAGGATTTGACGCAAACATATGCCGAGAGGAAACCTCAACCTGTGAGAAAAGGGAAAGGGTACTCTAAGATTAAAAGTATTTTGGTATTGGCATTCATCGTTGGTCTAACTGGTGCAATCGGAGCAGAAACAATTCATCTGACAATTGTCCAGGGAGCTCAGGTTCGGTCCTTAGAAAATGAAATTTCCGCAATTAAAACGAGGAATGATCTTCTCCAGATGGAGGCCGACAAACTTCGTTCAGTAGGACGGATTGAGAGTGTAGCCTTATCCATGGGTATGGAAAAACCTACGGGGAAAGTGTATATGGCAGGTTTAGCACCTGCGGCAAAAAATCAAAAGGGGGCTCCGTCAACCCAAGGCGTAACTCAGAGTACAGAGGCTAAACCCTCAGCACTTCAACAATTTTCACAAAAATTCACAAGCTTTTTTGCTTCAACACAACGTTAAGAGAAAGGCGCTTTGGGTACGCGGAGACCCCATGAGAGGTGGGGGTGAGGACTTGTGAGTCCTTATGTCGTTATGCGTAAACGAATCGCTTTTCTTTTTGTGTGTGTCAGTATCTTTTTGATCGTTTTGATTGTTCGATTGGGGTTTGTGCAACTCAGTCAGGGAGCTGATTTGCGTAAAAAGGCAGATGATTCACACTTCCGCGGTGTTCCCGTGGCGCCCAAACGTGGAAATATCGAAGATCGTGAAGGAAATGTCTTAGCAATGAGTGTTAGCACTGAAACAGTGTATGCGGTTCCGGCGGAGGTACGGCAGTCTGGTCGAGCCAAAGAGATGGCAGCGACCTTGTCTCCTCTGCTTGGGAAACCTGCCCAAGAGATTGAAGCGCGGATTACGAAACGTTCTGCTTTAGAATACGTACAAAAGCGGGTTAGCCCGGAGGTTGCAGCCCAGGTGAGGGCTTTAGCACTTCCTGGAATAGGAACGACGGAGGATAGCCAACGGTATTATCCAAACGGAACCCTAGCAGCCCATATTATTGGGTATGCTGGAATTGACAATCAGGGTCTTGAAGGAATAGAGTTGACAAGGGAATCCGAGCTAAAAGGCATTCCGGGTAGTATCCTCCAAGAATTCGGGGCCAATGGAATTCCTCTACCTCAGGCGGAACATCAGTACGTGGCTCCCAAACAAGGAAACACTGTGAGATTAACGATTGATAAGAATATCCAGGCTTTTGCGGAGCGGGAGTTGCAAAAGCTGATGACTGGTCAGGGCATCAATATGAACGGTCGAGTGCCTAAGAATGCATCGATCTTGGTGATGGATCCTAATACAGGGGAAATGCTAGCTTTGGCCTCTGCACCGACCTTTGATCCTAATCGATATCAGGAAGCGGATCCTAGCACTAGGCGAAATATTGCTATTCAGAATGGATATGAACCCGGATCTACCTTTAAAATCATTACCTTGGCAGCAGCTTTAGAGGAAAAGAAAATAAAGCTTAGTGAGCATTATTTCGATAAGGGCTCTTATACAGTATTAGGGAAGAATGTACGCTGCTGGAAAGCAGGAGGACATGGTGACCAAACCTATATGCAAGTGGCCGAGAATTCCTGTAACCCGGGCTTTATCGAAATGGGCCAACGTCTCGGAATGGACAATTTTTATAAGTATCTGCGTGATTTTGGGTTTGGTCAAAAAACTGGAATTGAGATGTCTGGTGAAGCACTAGGCATTTTGGCGAATAAGAAAAAGGCTACAGCGTTAGATTTAGCAACGATGTCCATCGGTCAAACGAATAACGTTACCCCTATCCAACTATTGACGGCGGTTTCAGCGGTGGCCAACGGTGGGACGTTAATGAAACCACAACTTGTTAAGGAAATTGTTGGACCCAGTGGCAGGGTTATTACCCCCTTTAAAAAAGATGAAATCAGACGTATTATCAGTGAAGATACTTCAAAATTAGAACGTGAGGTTTTGGAATCTGTCGTAACCAATGGAACCGGGCGTCGGTCTTTTCTTCCCGGATATCGTGTGGCAGGAAAAACAGGGACCGCACAAAAGGTACAGAATGGTGGGTATATTCAAGGGGAATATGTTGCGTCTTTTGTGGCGTTTGCCCCTGCGGATAAACCACGGTTGGCCATATTGTGTGTGATCGACGGGGTTCCGTTTTATGGCGGGGTTGTGGCATCTCCTGTTGTGCAGACCGTTATGCTCGATTCCTTAAGATATCTCGGTATAAAGCCGGATTCTAGGGCACCGTTGACGCCTGGTAAACCTATGCCTGGGCTTGAATTTCCACCCATCAAGAAGGCGGCTACCGTTCCTTCGGTCTTAGGTCTTCCTTTAGCCGAGGCGCAAAAGCTATTAACTCAAGCTGGGTTCAAGATGATGACGGAGGGTCGGGGTGAGGTAGTTCTGGATCAAATTCCCCACGGGGATGCGCTAGTAGAAGCTGAATCGAATGTTCTCCTCTATCTTGGAGCGGATGCATCCACTCCTACCCTTACCCATTGGTGGGAAGATGAGGATGAAGATATTGAAGCCATTCGTAGCCTGACAGGGCGTTTGCCGATTTCAGTGAGTCCACTAGGTCGTTAATCGGTGTTCGAGGTCTGTTGAAGGGTTAATTTGTCTATAATAAATTTAGTGAATGTATTTAGATTAATGGTGTTCAAAAACCTTTCGAAAGGAATGATGAGGAATGCCAACAGCGAACAAATCATTAATAGATATTATTAGCGGAATCGAGGCTCAGGCTTCTTCGGGGGATTGCCAAGTCATTGTTCGTGGGATGTCAATGGATTCACGGCATGTTCAACCGGGTGATCTCTACGCCTGTGTACCTGGCTTTCAGGTAGACGGTCATGACTTCGCGGCTAGTGCTGTCACTTCTGGAGCTGTGGCCTTAGTCGTGGAGCGTTTCTTACCACTCGATGTTCCTCAAATAAAGGTTTCTAATGTGCGCCAAGTTATGGGTACGCTGGCTGCCATTGTTTACGGTCACCCCAGTGAGGAACTGGAGTTGGTGGGTGTGACTGGGACAAATGGCAAAACAACGATTACTTACCTTATAGAGAAAATTGGGATAAAGCACGGCAAGAAGGTTGGTTTGATAGGAACCCTAGGGTCTCGAATCGACGGACGGGATATTCCAGGGGAAAGGACAACACCGGAAGCTATAGAAGTTCAGAAACTTTTAGGTGATATGGTTGCTGAAGGAGTGAGTCTTGCCGTAATGGAAGTGTCATCTCATGCCTTGGCACTTGGTCGGGTCGCAGGATGTGAATTCGATGTGGGAATTTTTACTAATTTGACACAAGACCACTTAGATTATCATAAGACAATGGAGGACTATCTTTCTGCAAAATCTCTCTTATTTTCAGATTTATACGGAAATAAACCAGTTAAGAAAATCAGTATTTTAAACGGGGATGACCCCGTATTTATGGAATTGAGTCAAGCGTCAGTCGCCTCGGTTGTAAGTTACGGGATTCATAATGTTGTTGATTACCGGGCGCAGAATGTTGAAGTAACCCCAAAAGGGGTACATTTTCAGGTTTGTTTTAGTGAAGGCATACAAGATATTTGGTACGCTACCCCAGGTTTCTTTAGTGTCTATAACGCCTTGGCTGCGTTTGCGTGGGGAGTTGAACGTGGATATGTCCCATCATCTGTCGCAGAAGCTTTAGCAGAAATATCGGGTGTTCCTGGACGCTTTGAAAGTGTTCGGCAGGGCCAACCCTTTCAGGTGATTGTGGATTATGCTCATACGCCCGATGGGTTAGAAAACGTTGTACGAACGGCTCGAGATTTTACTACGGGGAGACTTTTGACAGTCTTTGGTTGCGGAGGAGACCGAGATCGAAGTAAACGACCGCTCATGGGAGAGGTCGCATCACAGTGGAGTGATTTTCTCTTCGTGACTTCGGATAACCCTCGTACAGAAGATCCGGATCAAATCATCAAAGAAATTCTAACCGGAGTTTCTGGAGTGGATATTGTTGCCCTACGAGATCGACGGGAAGCCATTTGGAGTGCTTGTCGTCTGGCGAAACCGGGAGATACAATTCTGATCGCTGGTAAAGGACATGAGACTTATCAGATCTTTGGGACAGAGGTTCATCCCTTTGATGACCGGGAAGTGGCTCGTGAAGCATTGAGGGGGCTAGGATATGCACAATTGGACAGCTAAGGTAGTCGCTCAAGTCGCAAAAGGGACTTTGCTTGGAAACCCTAATTTAGAGGTTCAAGGCTGCATAATAGACAGTCGTCAAGCCCAAGGCGGAGAAATGTTTTTTGCTCTGCCAGGGGAACAAGTGGATGGGCATGATTATATCGAAGTTGCTTGGAATAATGGGGCGGTGCTGGCGATTGCAGATGAGGCTCGCTTTCAGGGGCAGAAAAAGAAGCCTAATATTCCTGAAGGAAAAGCACTTCTGTTGGTAAAATCTGTCTTTACAACCCTCCAAGAGTTGGCTCAGAACTGGCGAATAGAACTAAAGGCCAAGGTGGTTGGAGTCACAGGGAGCAATGGAAAAACCACTACGAAGGATATGATTTACGCAGTTCTGTCGCAACAGTTTCGAGTTTATCGTAATAAAGAAAATCATAACAACGAATTAGGGCTCCCGTTGACAATTCTCAATGCGCCGATAGGTACAGAGATCTTGATTCTTGAGATGGGTATGCGTGGCTTAGGCGAGATAAAAGCTTTATGTGATATAGCAAAACCTGATATTGGAGTGATTACTAATATAGGCACAACTCATTTAGAATTACTTCTTACCCAGGAACGAATTGCTCAGGCTAAGTGGGAGCTAGTTGAGGCCTTGCCTGACGATGGAACAGCCATTATCAATGCCGAGGATTTGTTCTCAGTACAGAAGGCAAAGAACGACCCCCATTCAATTTGCTTTTATGGTCTAGAGGGCGCTTTTGCAGCTCCACACATTAAAGGAGTTCAGCTCCGGGCTTGGGGAGACCTAGGGACTATGTTTGATGTAAACTATAAAGAAGAAAAAATAACGGCAAAGCTGCCTCTGCCCGGTACTCATAACGTGTTGGATGCCCTGGCAGCCTTATCAGTAGGCAAGTTGTTTGGAGTTTCGCTAGCTAAGGGATGTGGTGGACTTAGCGAATTGGAATTATCTAGAATGCGGTTAGAGGTTCGGCGAGGGGTTCTGGGAACCGTCCTGATCAATGATGTTTATAATGCGAATCCAGTTTCTATGCAGGCCTCTCTACAGGTTCTCAAGGAGCGTGCAGGTGAAAATAAGACTCTCGCAATTTTAGGCGATATGTATGAACTGGGAAGTTCTGCAGAGTCGGGCCATCGGGAAGTTGGGCGAACCCTCGCAAGGCTAGGAGTAAGCGAACTAATTACCGTGGGTAAATTGGCAGCAGAGATTGCCCAAGGGGCACGGATGGCTGGATATGCCGAAGATCAGATCAAGGTGACGGGAACACGTGAAGAAGCGGTCGAGAAGGCACTTGGTCTCCTCGAGTTGTTTGGCTCGGGGACCTGGGTCCTCATTAAAGGTTCGCGGGGAATGCGAATGGAAGAGATCACTATAAACCTTGAAAGATCAGAGTAAAGGATGGAATAGCACATGTCTGAGCGTTTGGTCTTGGCGGCAGGATTAGCCCTGATTATTACGTTGGCCCTGAGCCCTTTTTTGATACCGGTCTTAAGGGTTCTTAAGTTCGGTCAAAATGTACGCAATGATGGCCCTAAAAGACACCTAAAAAAGGCTGGAACTCCTACAATGGGTGGCATAATTTTTCTCGTCGGCATTATTGTCAGTTCTTTGGTTATGGCGGAACAACCCACTTCTTTGGAAATGGTGACGTTGGTGGGAATCACACTTGGATATGGATTAATCGGATTTGTTGATGATTTTATTAAAGTCGTAATGCATCGTTCCTTAGGGCTTCGGGCTTACCAAAAACTTATAGGTCAGTTTAGCTTGGCTTTTATTCTGATGTGGGTTTCTGTTCATTGGTTGGGACGAGGAACGGATGTTGCGATTCCTTTCACATCCATACACTTAGAATTGGGCTGGTTTTACTATGTCTTTGTCTCTCTGGTAATCGTGTTAATGACCAATGCTGTTAATCTCACGGATGGGTTGGACGGTTTAGCAGCAGGGAGCACTATGTTTGCCGGGATTGCCTATATCTTGATTGCTCTTCTGGCGGCTATCCATGGGGTTGCAGTTCTGGCACATGAGACAGATATGGCAGTTTTTGCGGCTGCCTTGGTGGGCGGAACCCTGGGCTTTTTGCGCTTTAATACGTACCCTGCGCGGATATTTATGGGGGATACAGGATCTTTGGCTTTAGGAGGAGCTTTAGCGAGTTTGGCGGTACTAACAAAGAGTGAACTTGTTTTTATAGTAATCGGTGGATTATTCGCCGCAGAGGCCCTCTCTGTGATTATCCAAGTCATCTCGTTCCAGACGACGGGAAAACGAGTTTTTCGTATGAGCCCGCTTCATCATCACTTTGAGCTTGGAGGTTGGAGTGAATGGAGAGTGGTCATCGTTTTTTGGTTTGTCGCGTTGATTTGTGCAGTCATGGGGATTATTGGGTATATGCCGACGCTAGGATAGAGAGGAAGTGTCTAAGCATCCTACGGCGATAAGTGCTATATTGTATCGGTAAGAGACGAGAATAGAGATTTAAATGGATATTCTGAAAGGTTCTAGATTGAATTTGCAAAATTAGAGAGTTAAGAGAGAACAGGGAATATAATGAGTCGGAAACGGAGGATTTGTGACGTGGAATGGTTGAACAAACTTGTTCTGGTGATTGGCGCAGGTCTTAGTGGTCAGGCTGCAGCTCGGAAGCTTCAGAGTTTGGGGGCGGAGGTTTTTCTGACAGATAGTCAGTTGATTGAGAAGCTTGATGGTGTAGAGGAGATAGGACTTGATTCTGAGCATTTGCTTTTGGGTCAGGTGCCGGAATTAGCAGAGATTAATCCTGAGCTGATTGTTTTGTCTCCAGGGGTATCTCCTAAGCTATCTTTGGTTCAGGAGGGGATTTCCCGAAATGTGACAGTGTGGAGCGAAGTTGAGCTTGCTTTGCATGATTGCCCTGCGCTTAGGGTCGGGGTAACTGGGACGAATGGAAAAACGACGACCACAACTTTAATTGGAGAATTAGCCAAGTTGACGGGTCGACCGGCGATTGTCGCTGGTAATATTGGAGTGGCTTTGAGTGGTCAAGCAAATGGCTTGGGAGATAACAGCATTGTTGTTGCTGAACTTTCCAGTTTCCAGCTGGAATTTGTGGATAAACTTCATGTTCATATCGGAGTTTTGCTTAACCTTACACCAGATCATTTAGATAGGCATGGCACTTTGGAAAAATACCTTGAGGCCAAAGCCCAAATTTTCAAGAATCAAGCTTCTACAGATTTAGCGATCTTAAATTGGGATGACCCCTTAGTTCGTAAGCTTGGGTCAGAATTAAAAAGCCGAGTGATATATTTTAGTCCGACCACTTTTTTGCAGGATGGAATAAGTCTTTGGCACGACGAGATTGTCTACGCGGAAAAGGATAAAAGGACGATGATTCCGATTATTTCCAGGAAGGATCTCCAACTACGAGGGTCGCATAATCTGGAAAATGTCATGGCTGCAGCGGCTGCGGCTAGGGCATTTGGTCTTTCCTGGACTGAGATTTCTGATGGACTTGCTCGCTTTAAAGGGGTAGAACATCGACAAGAAATAGTGGGTTCGTTTGAAGGGATCCTTTTTGTAAATGATTCTAAAGGGACTAACACTGATGCAGCTACCAAAGCCTTGTTAGCTTTCGATGAACCTTTGGTTTTGATTGCTGGAGGTAAAAACAAAGGACTTGATTTTCACGAATTCATGAAAGTTGTTCAGAGAAAGGTTAAGAGTTTGGTCTTATTGGGGCAGGCGGCGGAGGAAATGGAGCAAGCTGCGAAAGATGAAGGGGTTCAGAGGATTATTAAGGCGACTACCTTTGAGGAAGGGGTAGAGAAAGCGATTTCTGAAGCGCTGCCTGGAGATGTCGTTTTATTATCCCCTGCTTGTACAAGTTGGGATATGTTTAAGAATTATGAGCAAAGAGGGGAATTGTTTAAGGAGTTAGTGCGTAGGCATTATAGGGAACCCATTAAACACTAAAGGGGGATCTATATATGCGAAAGTACCATCGACCAGATGTGGTCTTGCTAGGAGCGATTTTGGCTCTGTTAGGGATAGGGTTTATCATGGTTTACAGCTCAAGCGCTGTAAGGGGGTACATACAGTACGATGACCCCTATCACTATCTCAAGATGGAGATACTCTGGGTTACGATGGGGCTGGTAGCGATGTTTATAAGTATGGTGGTAGATTTACGATGGGTGCGTAAATTTGCCAAGCCCGCCCTTATTATAGCAATTGTCTTATTGATTGCCGTTAAAATTCCAGGAATTGGACGCAGAGTTAATGGTGCTGACCGTTGGATAGGGCTTGGGCCGTTGTCGATTCAGCCTTCGGAAGTGATTAAACTTTCTATGGTGTTGATGATGTCCCATGTACTAGCCCTTAATCCTTATAAGATTGAATCGTTCCGCAAAGGGGTTCTGCCTATTCTTGGCTTAATGGGAGTAATTGCAGGGTTGATTATGCTCCAACCCGATCTGGGTACGACCCTAGTGATAGCGGCTACAACGTTTTTTATGTTAATCGCGGCAGGAGCAAGGACTGGACATATATTGGCCTTAGCTGGTACCGGACTAGGCTTAGTGGTTGCAGCGATAGCGGCTGCCCCTTACCGAATGCGGCGCATATTTGCCTTTTTGGATCCCTGGGCTGACCCGTTAGGGAATGGATATCAGACGATACAAGCGCTTTTGGCATTAGGTCCAGGTGGATTGTTCGGATTAGGCTTAGGGCAAAGCCGCCAGAAGTTTCTGTATTTGCCTGAGAACCATACGGATTTTATCTTCGCTATGATAGGAGAGGAACTCGGTTTTATCGGTGCATCACTGGTGGTCTTAATCTTCTTCCTCTTTGCGTGGCGAGGGTTTAGGGTGGCAATGAGGGCCCCAGACGCATTCATGGGTTTTCTTGCAGTTGGAATAACCGCCATGGTGTCTATTCAGGCGATGATCAACATGGGTGTCGTGAGCGGGGTATTGCCGGTTACGGGGATCACCTTACCGTTCATAAGTTATGGGGGTACATCCCTTGTTTTTACAATGTTAGGTGTTGGAGTGCTGCTGAATATTTCCCGGGAAGTAAGGTGAACTCGAGGCACACGATAGTCTCCAGTGACGATAGTATCCGGTGGACACTATCGCCGAAGGCGCATGCTTCATAGAGTACTGACCGCCTGAGGATGACTATTGCCGAAGCCGCTGACTATCCAGGAATGACTTAACGGCTGAAGATTGTTCGAGTGGATGTGCGCTTCTGGGCCTTGATGATGGAAGTCTCGGAAGTGGAGGAAGGGGTACATGTAGTGCGTGTAATTTTAACCGGCGGCGGAACAGGTGGTCATATCTATCCGGCTTTAGCCATCGCCAAAGGGTTGCTGGCGCGTGATGACAAGACTCAAATTCTATATGTGGGAATCAAGAACGGGATGGAAGCGCGTTTAGTACCGGAGGCAGGGATAACTTTTAGAGGTATTTCTGGAAAAGGACTTCCACGCAGATTAAGCTTGGATACGATAAAGGTTATTAGTAAATCTGTCAAGGCTCTTTGGGAGACAAAGAATATTTTGCGTGAATTTCATCCAGATCTTGTAGTAGGAACTGGAGGATATGTGTCTGGCCCCGTAGTGTTGACTGCTTCCCTTTTTAATATTCCAACGCTACTCCATGAGCAGAATGTGTTGCCCGGTATTACTAATCGAATCCTGGCACGGGTTGTACGCCGGGTTATGGTGACGTTTCCCGAGAGTATCGCGCATTTTGGTGTTAAGAAAAAGTTGGAACTGGTTGGGTTACCAGTTCGTCAGGAAATCGGACATTTTACTCGTGAAGTCGGGGCAAAGCACTTTGGATTACGGTCGGATCGTTTAACTCTGCTAGTGACGGGTGGGAGCCGGGGGGCTCGTACGTTAAATCAGGCCATGATTAAGGTTTTAGAACATCTGGTTCAGCGGTCGGATATTCAAGTGATTTGGGCGACTGGAACAATGACGTTTTCGGAAACTATTGAGGAATTTAGGAAAAGGGGCATTTCTTGGGAACGTCCTCAGTGGCGTGTTCTTGAGTATTTGAAAGATATGCCGCAAGCTTTAGCTTGCGCAGACCTATATATCGGTAGAGCTGGGGCAACTTCCCTGGCCGAATTGATGGTGGCAGGTATTCCTAGTATTCTAATACCCTACCCTTTTGCAGCGGAAAATCATCAAGAACATAATGCTCGGGCCCTAGTTCAAGCTGGCGCAGCTCAAATTGTTTTGGACTCAGAATGTAATGGGGAACGACTGTGGAAAGAAGTTGATAGGCTCATTTCTCAACCAATACTTCTGGCTAAAATGGGAGAAGCTGCCCAAACCTTGGCTCAGCCGAAGGCTCTAAATAAAATTGTGGACCTTTGTTTGGCTACTGCATGGCACTAACCGAGGCGCGAGGTTCGATGCACGAGACAGTGCAAGTTAGGGACGGTTCTCGGGTCTTGGAAAGTAAGGGGCCATTGCACGTTCACACACGTTCCATTCACTGGCTCGTTGGATGCTGAAGGTATTACGCCAACCTCTGGGTTGCGCAAGATGTGAACCTCGGCGTAATAACCCCTTCAGCATCGGCTCTCGCTTTATCGTGAACTCCACTAATGTGTTCCCTTTGCAATTGTCCCCTTAATTTCTGGTCGACTGGGATGGGAACGGGGAAAGACGAGGGGAATGGATGCAAGTTAGGGACGGCTTTTCTCGACTTGCATTAAAGAGGGACAGAGTGAACGTTTGATATTCATGGTACTAATCAGAAAGTATAACTTTGTTGCATACTTTCTGAAGCAACTATGGCGACGCTTACGTCTGCGGCTTCTCCGCTAAGTTAACACGTGCGAAGACAGTGTCTGCAAGACGGACTAATACGTGCGAAGACAGTGTCTTCGTGTGTGTGGGCGCTAGCCAAGTTTTCAATTCGAACCACGATTATGTTCACACCTTTTTACTCCGATGCATAGCATATGGCAGTGAACAAAGGAAAGGAGTGAGCATGGTGTGGCCAAGGCGAAAGATACAACTGGTTGCTTCTTCTGCAGCTCCCGGGATCGGCGGAGTTCGGGCCATGTTAAAAGGGAGCCAGATTGATTTTTCCGAGGTTGAACCGACCCCTGAGAACTTAAGCCAAGAATTCAATGAACGTTGGATGGAGAAACCTATTGATGCTACTTCTATATCTGAGTCTGAGAAATTTGGCCCCGTAACGGAATTGGTATACTGGCCTGAGAGGCGAGATGGTAATTTATGGGAAGAAAAGGCACTTGCACAAGGGATAAAACCTCAATCTGTTCAATCGTTAATACATAATTTTTTGGAGGATGAACTAATTATATGGGTTTCAGAACCGACGGTACTCATAGAAGAACGCCCTATGTTAGGGCATATCTTAAATGAGGCTGGGTTTGAACCAACTATACTCTGGCCAACTGCAGATGGAAGATGGCAATGCGAGCTAAAGCAAGGTCTGCATTGGCTAATACCTGAGTCCTGGTTAGAAGGGCTCATGGAGAAAAGTTCATTGGGAAGAGGAACTATAGGGGACGATGGGAAAGAGAAAGCCTCTTGGGTGGTCCGTGAAACTCGGATTGACTTTTATCGTTCAAAAGATGGTTACAAATTTGTGGGTCATTTGCCGCGTTGGCCTAAATCCCTTGAAGAACAAATGGCTGCACAATGCATAGCTAAGTGTATAGATTTAGGAGTTTCCTGGCTAGATATAAGTCTGGCCCTAAGCTCTATTTGGAAGAACATAAGAATGGCAGATAACTTGAGGTGGAATATCGATGATTTTGGATGGAATACCGGGGCGTGTGGAGAAGAATTATCCGCTTCAGCTATTGAGCACGTGGAGGATTGGTGGGCCCGCTGAGGCTGTGTATTGGCCTGAAACCGTGGAAGACTTGTCTACTGTATGGAAGCGTGCCCAAGCGGCGAAAATCCCTGTTCGGTTAATCGGACGAGGATCCAATGTCCTTTTCCCGGATGAAGGGCTTCCCGGAATAACGTTAGTGACTACGTCCTTACGTGGAATTAGCTGGGGTGATTACACTGTTCGGGTAGAGGCAGGGTATACGTTGGCTCGTTTAGCTCAAGAAGCAGGAGAACGAGGGTGGAGTGGCCTAGAGTTTGCACGAGGCATTCCTGGGTCCGTTGGTGGTGCAATCATGATGAATGCTGGTGCCCATGGCGGTGAAATGGCTTCTCGCATTCTCAGTATCTCCACGCTTTGGGCAGATGGAGGCATTAAGAAACTAGAGAGAGCCGAGTTCGAGTTTGCCTATAGGTTCTGTTCTTTGCGCGGCCAAGCGTGGGTCTTGGAAGCCCAGCTTAAATTTTCACCAGGAGATCGTGACCAGATTTTGCACGACATGAAAGAGAACTTAACAAAAAGAACAGCTAATCAACCACTAGAGGAGCCCAATGCAGGGAGTGTTTTTCGTAATCCACCTGGAGATTCTGCTGGGCGGTTGATTGAAATAGCTGGTTGGAAAGGCAAAAGTATCGGTGGTGCAAAAGTTTCAGAGAAACACGCTAATTTTATCGTGAATACGGGCAAGGCCAAGTCTAAAGATGTCCTTGCCTTGATAGAAGCCATCGTGCTGGATGTTCAATTAAGATATGGAATTACGTTGCAAACAGAGGTAGAAAGTATCTTGACTGGAAATCGTGGAGTCACAAAGAAGAAAAGTGAATGACACGCGAAAAGGGGGAGAGGATAATGGCGATGGATCGCTATGTTATCACGGGAAAGCAGCGGTTAGAAGGGAGTATTCGAGTAAGTGGGGCGAAGAACTCTTCCCTTCCCTTGATGGCAGCAACTCTATTAGCTGAAGGGACATCTTGCTTGCTAGAAATTCCGATGTTAGCTGATATTGCACATATGATTGAGGTTCTTGAGCACCTCGGCTGTGAGGTTGTGCGACAAAATGAGGGAATTCTTATCAATGCCGGAGAGTTAGAATCCTGTGAGGTTGATGAAGCACTAATGCGGCAAATGCGTGCTTCTAATCTTATTCTGGGCCCGTTACTGGCTCGACATGGAAGGGTAAAGATATCCAGACCGGGAGGGTGTGCCATTGGTTCACGCCCGATGGATCAGCACATTAAGGGGTTGCAACTTCTTGGCGTAAAGGTGAAAGAAAAACATGGGTATATTGAAGCTTGGACGGATCATCTTCGGGGGGCCGATGTTTACTTGGATGTCCCGAGTGTGGGAGCTACAGAAAACATTATGATGGCTGCGGTTTTGGCCAAAGGGACTACAGTCATTCGAAATGCAGCTCGCGAGCCAGAAATAGTGGATTTGCAAAATTTCCTGAACAAAATGGGAGCAAAAGTGCGTGGAGCGGGAATGGATGTTTTGAGAATCGATGGGGTAGATGCGCTCCATTCCGCTGAACATACGGTTATACCAGATCGAATTGAAGCGGGTACGCATATGATAGCCGCGGTCATGACTGAAGGAGATGTGGTAATTGAGAATGTTGTTCCAGAGCATTTAGAACCTGTTATTGCAAAATTGCGACAGGCGGGGGCAGCGGTAACCCTCTTGGATGATTCGATTCGCGTACAGCAGCGTGGGAAAATTCGGGGTATGGACCTTAAGACAATGCCTTACCCAGGATTTCCGACGGACATGCAGCCACAGTTTATGGCCATGCTCTCCTGTGTAGAAGGGACTAGCATCCTAACTGAAACAATTTTTGAAAATCGCTTTCAACATGTAGATGAGCTGCGTCGTATGGGGGCACAAATTACAGTTGAGGGAAGAACGGCTATAATTCGCGGGGTAGAAACCCTTGAAGGGGCTTTTGTGGAGGCAACTGATCTTCGGGCAGGAGCAGCGCTCTTCCTGGCAGCGTTGGCTGCAGAGGAAGCAACCGTGCTCGAAAAGATAGATTATATTGATCGTGGTTACGAAAAATTAGAAGAGAAATACTGTCGTTTGGGAGCAAAACTACTGCGCGTTTCTAAGAAGGGGAAAAGTGAGACATGTTAATATATCTTTAACCAAGCTAAACAGATAATTTTTTAATAAAATATCCAAAAATGCATGACAGAATAGGACTGTATTCGTTATACTTGGGACAAGGAGGATAATGCCAAAATGGAACCCAAGAAAATGAATACGTCCTTTCTCTATGTCGCAATTTTGACGATTCTGCTTTCCCTGGGTTTGGCGCTCTTTTTGCGCTCCAGTGCTTTTGCCATTCAACATGTTACAGTGCAGGGGCTAAGTCTGATCTCAGAGAACGAAATCCTAAAATTATCCAACGGGATTCAGGGACAAAACTTATTGCTCTTTGATCGAAAGGCTTTCCAATATAAAATATCCTTACATCCACTTGTCCGAAGCGTTCAATTTCAGCGGAAGCTTCCTCAAACACTTGTTATTCAGGTGACAGAACGAACGCCAGCGGCCTTGGTCGTAGTGACTAAGGGAGTCCTGGAGGTAGATTCTGAAGGGACCTTTTTACGACGTTTAGAGAGTTGGCCTAAAAAAGATTATCCTGTGATTAGTGGAATCGAACTTTCAGAGACGGTGGGACCGGGGCAAAATCTTGAGAATCCTCTTCTTACGGCAGCACTGCGCATGCTGGGACAAGCTCCTCCAGAATTGGTAGCTCAGATTGGTGAGCTGCACGTAAATGCTGTTAAACAAATAACCTTGTTCCTGACAAGTGGCGTGGAGGTCCGATTAGGACAAGCCAATAACTGGGAGGATAAATTAAAAGCGCTCTTTCAGCTCATAAGTGATGACGGGTATACATCAATTCAACAAGGGGTACGATATATTGATTTTACGGCGGCAAAACCAGTGATCGGCCGCTGATTCAGGAGGATCTAGGATATGTGGTTACCGTTATTAGGCTTAGTATTGGGATTAGCAATTGGGTATGTCAGCCCATTTTCAGTCCCAATTGAATATGCCAAATACCTATCTGTTGGAATCCTTGCAGCCTTAGACTCTGTCTTGGGGGGGATACGCTCTGCACAGGAGGATCATTTTGACAGCACTGTGTTCTTGACCGGCTTTTTTAGTAATATGCTCCTTGCAGCCTTATTGGCTTACGTTGGAGATCGCATTGGTGTTGATCTTTACTTAGCAGCGGTGGTCGCATTTGGCGTGCGCATATTCCAAAATTTAGGGAGCATAAGGCGCCATCTTATTAAAAAGTAAGTTTATTATATGGTTATTATTTTATCAATGAAATTTGTCAGTACTTTACAGAAATTTTTATATTAAAAAAAAGGGTTACGGCATAAGGATATAGAATTTGTAATGGTATGTGCATTTAATACGAAGTTGTTTTTTAGATGTTTATGGGCATGTTTCAACGCACATGTTATTGCATAAAGAAAACTTGGCTAGCGCCCACACACACGAAGACACTGTCTTCGCACGTGTTAACTTTGCGGAGAAGACTTCAGGAGATGACCATGACTCGAACATGGAGTTAGAGCATCGCCATGACGATAAGCATGATACTCTCCAGTGGAGAGTATTGCCGAGCCACACACCTAAAATGATACTTCGTGGCGAAGGAACGAGCTTATCGCCACACTGCAACTCATTACGCATACTCCTGCAGTGTGGATTAGCTAGATGCGTGATGGCGAGGAGGGACCTTCCAGAAAGTATATAACGATAAGTTATACTTTCTGACTTGTATCAGAAGAATGTATAAGTTTTATCTAAATCGTAAGACTCCCACTCTATAAGTGGGAGTGATACACCTTATTCTGCTTCGGTGGGGGTAGAGTCCCCCACCGAAGACTCGATGTTCAACTTTAGTTGAACGAGTTCACTGAAATGTAATGGGTTTTACACATAGGGCGTTTGGACGGCACAGATGATTATTAGCTATAACCTGTAATCTTTAAAGATATTGCAGGTAAGAATGAGCGAGGGGGTTAAAGCCTAAATGCTGGAATTTGATACAGACTTAAACCAATTTGCAGAGATTAAGGTTATTGGCGTTGGTGGTGGTGGAAATAATGCGGTTAATCGCATGATTACCGCTGGTTTACAAGGGGTAGATTTCGTAACAGTAAACACAGACTCCCAAGCCTTACAGCTCTCCCGTGCAGGTGAGAAAGTGCAAATTGGGATAAAGTTAACCAAAGGACTAGGGGCAGGAGCGAACCCGGAAATTGGTGCTAAAGCTGCGGAAGAAAGCCGAGAAGAACTGGCTAAGGCCTTAAAGGGCGCGGATATGGTTTTCGTCACAGCAGGGATGGGAGGCGGAACTGGTACTGGGGCAGCACCTATTGTTGCAGAAGTTGCTAAGGAAATGGGGGCACTGACGGTAGGCGTGGTTACTCGTCCATTTACTTTTGAAGGGCGTAAGCGGGCTTTGCAGGCGGAAAAAGGAATCGCCGATCTCAAAACTAAAGTGGATACGCTAATTACAATTCCAAATGACCGTTTGTTGCAAGTAGTGGACAAGCATACTACAATCCATGAGGCTTTTCGTATTGCAGATGATGTCCTGAGACAAGGGGTGCAAGGCATCTCCGATTTAATTGCAGTTCCCGGCTTAATAAATTTAGATTTCGCGGATGTTAAGACTATTATGTCGAACACGGGCTCTGCCTTGATGGGCATTGGTCAGGCAACGGGAGAAAATCGTGCAGCGGATGCGGCCAGGAAAGCAATTTCCAGCCCACTGCTGGAAACCTCGATTGAAGGAGCCAAAGGTGTACTACTCAATATTACCGGGGGGACTAATTTAACTCTCTTTGAAGTGAATGAAGCGGCGGGAATAATTGCTGAAGCTGCAGATCCCGAGGCGAATATTATTTTTGGCGCGGTTATTGATGATAACCTTAAGGAAGAAATCAGGGTTACTGTGATCGCCACAGGATTTGACCAGCATTGGGCTGGGTTTGGTGTGGCACCTGGGAAAGTTCAGGAAAACATTATGAAAACGGTATCGAAAGAAGGAGATGTTGATATCCCAGAGTTCCTTAGGCGAAGACGTTAAGTAAAAACAAAAGAAGATAAGAAGCCATTGACGAAATGCTAGGACGACGCGAAGTAACTATCAGAAGTCTTCGACGGAGGTATCAAAAGTCCTCCTGACAACCGACCTACAGAGATTTCTAAGGCTCTATCGTTCAATAATTTAACTATCGATTAAACTAGTAAAAGCGGGCAGACCTATTCGAAGGATCTGCCCGCTTTTTATCCAATCGTAAGACTCCCACTTCTTCAAGTGGGAGTGGGCCCCCGTACCCTGCTTCGGTGACGATAGTCTCCAGTACGATAGTCTCCAGTACGATAGTCTCCAGTGACGATAGTCTCCGGTGGAGAGTATCGCCGAAGCGCACGGCCCTTAACGAATGCTATCGCGCTGAGGATGAGTATCGCCGAAGCCGCTATCCCCAAAGGAATACCTACCGGCGTAGGATAGAGTA
>Ga0209347_1001631_pt1 | contig 34660 bp, 32 predicted proteins | sample AutmiccommuBRH23_FD_187382 | JGI IMG/M metagenome (GOLD analysis project Ga0209347, IMG submission 187382) | Deep subsurface microbial communities from Mt. Terri, Switzerland - Autotrophic microbial communities BRH/23 (SPAdes) (version 2) | ecosystem: Environmental > Aquatic > Deep subsurface >...
TGTAATACTCGGTGACCCTAAAAAAACAAAGATGCGGCATCAATTAAGACTTATCCACACTGTGGATACCAATAGCAAGCCGGTGGTAATTCTGACAAACGACTTTAAGATGAGCGCCCTGGAGATATCCGAGATATACCGCAGCAGGTGGAAAATAGAACTTTTTTTCAAGTGGGTAAAGCAGCATCTCAAAGTGAAAAAATTTTACAGCCAAAGCGCCAACGCGGTATACAGTCAGATTTGGCTTGCACTTATCACCTATTGCCTGTTACTGTTGACCCAAGTAAATCTAAAGGCCAAAAATTCCTTGCTGGAAATCCAGAGACTGTTAAAAGATAACCTGTTCCAGCCCTTTAGCGTCTTTCTTGGTATTTTACGGAGACAATCCACCAAGACATCCCGGGGCAGGCAAAAAAAGGATTATAACCGGGAATTTCAGCAGTTGTTAAAGCTAGTTGAGTCCGGGGACAACGACTTTCTGGACAGTTGTGATGTAGAGCTGAATTGTCTGTATGAATACCCTTTAAAAACCAAAAATGCTAAAAATGTGGATGCAGGATTACCTTTATGGTGTCGCTGCCAATTTAAAATTATTTGGAGAAATATCCAGTCAGAATATTCTGTCAAGAACCTAACTTGAACGTGTGTTCTAAATAATTGAGTATTGACTTTTTAAGTTGAGTTTTATGCAACGCTACTGGCCGTGGGAGAGAAAACGGCCTTCCTCTTTTTTGTTTACAAATTGACCTCCAAGGCTTATACTATGCATAAAGAATTCTTGAGATTTCAAGAATTGGAAGGAGGGATATTGATGAACCTTGCAAAAGTATCCGCAAACGGTCAGATCACCGTTCCGGTCGAAATACGCCGCAGACTCATGCTCAAGGAAGGTGATAAAATACTCTTTATTGAGCGTGAAAATGGTGAAATCGTCATTAACAATGCTTCAGCTACGGCAATACTAAAAGCTCAAAAAGCTTTTGAGGGTGTGGCGGAGGCAATTGGTATCAAAGATGAAGATGAGGTGCAGGCTCTCGTCGGCGAGGTACGCTACAGAAAGGAAGAGGAGCAATGAAGGTGCTGGCCGATACGAACATCCTTATATCAGCATTGCTTTGGCCTCATTCAAAACCTGCCTCTGCTCTGCTTCACGCCGCACGGTATTACGAGTTGGTGCTTTGCGACCGCAATATCTTAGAACTGCGGGATGTATTAGGACGCAAAGCGACGCACGCATTGGCCGATGTAGAGGTCTTCCTTGCCGAGCTTGCCTATGATTTGGTGCCTGCTCCGGAGTATCCGGAAAAGCTGATAAGTGCTCCAAAGGATCAGCCAATTCTAAATGCTGCCATCGTTGCAGATGTTGATATTATTATAAGCGGAGACAAGCACTTTTTAAGGCTTGATATGGAACGTCCACGCGTAATGACTGCGTCTCAATACCTGGAATGGATTGAGACAGAGGACTAAACAGGTTATGGATCAGGTGAGTTATGTTGATTCTAAAAACTTTATTGACAATAATTTTAGGATTTCTCTTTCTCCATCAGGTTATCCTCAGAATCCTGAGAAAAGCATACCACTTCCCCGCCCCTGCGTTTATCGGCCGTGTTTTGGACAGCAACTACCGGAGAAGGCTCCAACCGCCAGGGCAAATAATCCGGCGCAGCGGCATAGAGGGAGGCATGGCTGTTTTAGAGGTAGGCTGCGGGAGCGGTGCGTTTACCACCTTTGTGGCCAGGGCGGTGGGCCCGAAAGGAAAAGTTTACGCACTTGACATTCAAAAAGAAATGCTGGAGCAACTGGCAAAAAAGCTAGCAAAGCCGGAAAACAAGGATATTAAAAATATCGAATTGATCCACGACAGCGCCTATGAACTGCCCTTTACGGAAAATTCTCTCGATCTTGTGTATATGATCACGGTACTTCAGGAAATCCCGGATAAAAAAAGAGTCTTGCAAGAAATCAAAAGAGTGTTAAAACCAGGGGGAATTCTGGCAGTAACCGAATTTTTCCCCGATCCCGATTATCCATTGAAATCAACTACTATTAAAGCAGGCCAAAAAGCAGGATTTGTTTTCGAGGAAGCCCGGGGCGGTTTCTGGAATTATACTGTGCGGCTCAGAAAATAAACAAAAGGACCGCCATAGTGGGCAAAAATTGAAAGACCGGAGGGTTAATCCAAACTGGCTACTTTAAGGTTTATTGACCGAACGGATAACGTTTTCTTTTAAAATAATAAATAGAGGAGATTCGTAGCATGAGACAGTTCCTTATTACACCGGCGGCGGGAAAGCGCCTGATCGGCAGGGCAATGGCGGCGCATCCGGAAATACGAAGAATCCTTGATGGCGGGACTATTGTGATTATAGCAGGCACAACAAATGGTTATGTAGCCGAGGAAATACTTTCGACTATCGGAGGCGTTGAGGGCTTCACGCGGAGCCGGTTCTTTCGTGGCGTCACTATTCCGCCTTCCCGCCCCACGACCGATACCGGACGGCTGCTGGACGAAAGCGAATTCCCCGGTGACGTGATTATCACCAACGGGGTTTTGCAAAAGGGCAAAACCATTTTTGATGTTGTGGACGACCTGAAAGAAGGCGACGTTATCCTGAAGGGTGCAAACGCTCTCGATCTGAATCGAAAACGGGCGGCTATCTATATTGGTGATCCCAAAGGGGGGACAACCGCCGTCGCCTTACAGGCCGTGATCGGCCGTCGCGTACGTTTGATTTTGCCCGTCGGACTGGAGAAGCGCATTTCCGGTGACCTTGACGATTTGGCAGGAAAATTGAATGCGCCGGGGGCGCATGGTCCACGTCTCCTTCCCGTACCAGGGCATGTATTTACAGAGATTGACGCCCTCACCCTGTTGACCGGCGCAGCGGCGGAGCTGGTTGCAGGCGGTGGCGTTTGTGGAGCTGAAGGCAGCGTCTGGCTGGCTGTGAGCGGGGAACCGGAACAGGAAAAAGCGGCCGAAAAACTCCTGCGGTCATTATCACATGAGCCCCCGTTTCTTCTCTAATAAGCAAAGGCGATCCGGAAAAAGAATGCTGAACATGGAACTTAAGCCCGCTTCCGGTAACAGAGGATATCCGGTTTCGTGCCTGTGGCGGGAGTGTAAATTATTTTGTGTAAATGGAAATTCCCTCTGAAAATTGGTTAAGCTATTTCTGGCTCTTACCCACCAGGAGGATAGGGCCTGGCTTTCGAGCAACCTGAGCGCCTGGCGGGGTTCTGCCGGGGATAAAGGGTAAATCAGCTTTCTCAGGACGGAAGTTGAATAAAAAAATCAATTTTTTCAAGTTTAAGCTCTCCTGCCAGGAAGCAATTACGGCAATTACGGGGACACAATACTTATTTTTTCTCGATACCTGGTAGTATCATTGGACTGTCCCGAGGGAATTTAGTATGCGGCCAAGTTTCTTTAACAAAAGCTGAAAATCTTACTTTCAAAGGACGGTCTGTTGAAGCATTTCCGCAGTTTGTTGCCGTCTCAGCGATTATGTATTATGTCCCTAGAATACCAAATTGTTGCATTAATTATTGCGGGGGCCTAAATCGTCGAAATAAATTCAAAAAAAGCCGAAATCATAAATTATTTCCGGCTTTTTTGGTGAGCCATGGTGGGCTCGAACCACCGACACCCTGATTAAAAGTCAGGTGCTCTGCCAGCTGAGCTAATGGCCCGCAAATGAAAATAAAATGGCTGGGGCGGCTGGATTCGAACCAACGAATGCCGGTTCCAAAGACCGGTGCCTTACCGCTTGGCGACGCCCCAGCGAAATTTATGGGGTGGATGATGGGACTTGAACCCACGGCCCCCAGAGCCACAATCTGGTGCTCTAACCAACTGAGCTACACCCACCATGTTATTGCGCCCGCAACGATGGTTCTCTAACCGCGCATTTTGTCGTGCTCGCTCGCATGCGGTTCGCAAAAGATATGTTAACAGATAACAATACAGTTGTCAAGATCATTGATCATTTTACCCGCGGGCAGATCATGCTTGCGCTAAAATATTTTTTTTAAAGAGTTTTAAAGGTTGATTATTTTATTTTACCCATTTATAATGTTAAGAAAACGAAGTCCACCGAGTGCGGAAATGGTCTTGTTCCGGCCGCCCCCGCCACGCCCGCGGAACGTAAACGGGCTTAAGAACACCATACCGGTGTTTATGTGGTGCCAGGGCTTTAACGCCTCGGTGTTTTTAGTTTTTTATAAGGGCGGCCCATGGCTTTGTGGAATAAATTATCAAAACTGGTTAAACTATTGTCAAATAAACGAATGTCGTAGATACAAAAATACGGGAGGCTGTAACTTTTCTAAAATTTACATAACACATTTTACCAAACAGACTGAGGGGGAGCATATATGAAAGCGAACGCGGAAAAGCTAGAAAAGAACACCGTTCTCCTGGAAATAGAGGTGGACGCCGAACAATTTTCCAAAGCCGTGGAAAAGGCTTACCGGAACATGGTGAGGAAAGTGAACGTACCCGGTTTTCGTAAAGGCAAGACCCCGCGCCGGATCCTGGAGCGCTATGTTGGGAAAGAGGTTCTTTACGAAGAAGCGATGGATGTGCTGGTGCCGGAGGCTTATTATCAGGCGGTTCTTGATACGGGCATTGAGCCGATTGACCAGCCCAGAGTTGAAGTCGTTCAGGCTGAAGAAGGCAAGCCGGTCATTTTTAAAGCCACTGTCCAGGTGAAGCCGGAAGTCAAATTGGGCCAGTATAAAGGTTTGGGAATCGGCAAGCAGCCGGTGGAAGTAAATGAAGAAGATGTGGAGAATGAGCTTGAGCGCCTGCAAAACAGGCATGCCAAGTTGTTGACCCTGGAAGAAGGCGCTGTTGAAAAGGGCGATGTCGCCGTCATTGATTTTCTAGGGAAAGTTGACGGTGAACCTTTTAAAGGAGGAGAAGGCAAGGACTACTCCCTGGAGGTAGGTTCGCGCTCCTTTATCGAGGGTTTCGAAGAACAGCTGGTCGGTATGACTGTGGGTGAAACGAAGGATATCCAGGCGACCTTCCCGGAAAAATATCAGGTCGAGGAACTGGCCGGCAAGGAAGCGGTCTTTACAGCTACCGTCAAGGAGATTAAACGCAAAGAGCTTGCTTCCCTGGATGACGAGTTTGCCAAAGACGTCAGTGAGTTTGACACCCTTGAGGAATTAAGGGACGACGTCAGGAATAAATTAAAACAGGCTGCGGAAAACAAGGTGGAAAATTTGCTGCGGCAGGTTGCGGTCAACAAGGCAGTCGACTCCGCTGAGGTGGAAGTGCCCGCGGTGATGATTGAAAGCCAACTGATGCAAATGATGTCCGACATGGAGACGCGCATGAACAACCAGGGCATGGCCATCCAGGACTATTTTAAGTATACCGGCACTACGCCGGAGCAGTTGCGTGATCAGATGATGCCGGAAGCCGAGCGGAGCGTTAAAATCAGGCTGGTGCTAAGCGCGATTGCCGGGGCGGAAAATATTAATGCCAGCGAAGAAGAAATCAAGGAAGAGGCGAAAAAGATCGCGGAACTTTACAACCAGGACGGGGAAGAGTTTTACGCCAAAATGGAAAAGGGAGGCCAACTCGGAGTGCTGGCCGAACGCCTGATTGTTGAAAAAACTGTTCGTCTTCTGATTGAAAACGCCGAGGTCAGTGAAGAATACACCAACCAGGAAAGCGCGGAATAGTTTAACAATAAGTCCGGCAAAGGTTGCCGTTATATAAGGGGGCGATATTTTGAATCTTGTTCCGATAGTTGTAGAACACACCAATCGCGGGGAGCGGGCATATGATATTTATTCGCGCCTTTTAAAGGACCGCATCATCTTTATCGGGGGGCCGATCGACGATTACATGGCCAACCTGGTGATTGCCCAACTCCTTTTTTTAGAGGCCGAAGAACCGGAAAAAGACATCCATATCTACATCAATTCACCCGGTGGCGTGGTGACGGCCGGAATGGCCATTTACGACACCATGCAATACGTGCGGCCGGCGGTTTCCACCATCTGCATCGGGCAGGCCGCCAGCATGGGCTCCCTTTTGTTGGCCGCCGGAGCGAAGGGCAAGCGATATGCCCTGCCCTACGCCCGGATCATGATCCACCAGATTATGGGCGGCGCCCAGGGCCAGGCCACGGACATCGACATTCAGGCCAAAGAAATTTTGCGCATGAAAGATGCGTTAAATGATATTTTAGCCAGGCACACAGGCCAGCCTCTTGAAAAAGTGACTCAGGATGCCGAACGTGATTTCTTTATGTCCGCGCAGCAGGCTAAAGAATACGGACTCATTGACGAGGTGTTCGATGTCAGGAAGAAAGGGTAAAAGAGGTGGTAATATGTTTAATGAAAAGGGGCAGCTAAAGTGTTCCTTTTGCGGTAAACTGCAGGACCAGGTGAAGAAGCTGGTCGCCGGGCCGGGCGTATATATCTGCGACGAGTGTATTGAGCTATGCAATGAAATTATCGAGGAGGAACTCAGCGAGGACCTCGGGCTGGAACTGGGTGATATTCCGAAGCCCAAGGAAATCAAGGAGATTCTCGACCAGTACGTGATCGGCCAGGAGTTGGCGAAAAAGTCCTTGTCCGTGGCCGTGTACAACCACTACAAGCGGATCAACCTGGGTGGCAAGATTGACGACGTGGAGCTTCAGAAAAGCAACGTCGTCATGCTGGGGCCGACCGGGAGCGGCAAGACTCTCCTGGCCCAGACTCTGGCGCGTATTTTAAATGTTCCCTTTGCCATTGCGGACGCCACTTCCCTGACCGAAGCCGGTTATGTGGGCGAGGATGTGGAAAACATTCTCCTGAAATTAATCCAGGCTGCGGACTACGATGTGGAGAAGGCCGAAAAAGGGATCGTTTACATTGATGAAATCGATAAGATCGCCCGCAAGTCGGAGAATCCGTCCATTACCAGGGACGTTTCCGGCGAAGGCGTTCAGCAGGCCCTGTTGAAGATCCTGGAAGGCACGGTGGCCAGCGTTCCCCCGCAGGGAGGGCGCAAGCACCCCCACCAGGAGTTTATCCAGCTCGACACCACAAACATCCTTTTTATCTGCGGCGGCGCCTTTGACGGCATTGACAAGCTGATCATGAACCGCATCGGCAGGAAATCGATGGGGTTCGGCGCCGAAATCCAGGCCAAGAAGGAGAAGAAGATCGGCGAAATCCTGCGCAACATCCTGCCCGAGGATCTTCTGAAATACGGCTTGATTCCCGAGTTTGTGGGCCGCCTGCCGATTATCGTCACTCTGGACGCCCTGGACAAGGAAGCGCTGATCCGGATCCTCACCGAGCCCAAGAACGCTCTGGTGAAGCAGTACGAAAAGCTCTTCGAGCTCGACGGCGTTACCCTGGAGTTCACCCCGGACGCTCTGGAAGGCGTGTCTGAGGAAGCTTTGAAGCGAAACACCGGCGCGCGGGGTCTGCGGGCCATCCTGGAGGATATCATGCTGGAAGTGATGTATGATGTTCCCTCCCGGGATGATGTCGCCCGGTGCATTGTCACGAAAGATGTCGTCGCTAGAAGAGAGCTGCCGCGCATCATCGCGGTAGACCGGAAGAGGAAAAAAGAAGAGACTGCCTGATAAAAAAACCGCCTTTACAAAAGGCGGTTTTTTTATCCGAGATGCTATTTTATGGTTATTTTTTGCCGCGGGTTGCAATACTAAGGGTAAATGCGAGTAACCGGGAGGTTTTATGCCGTGCCAGAGTATCCTTACGCCATCGGCAGCTTTCTGACATTTATCCAGGTCTTCTTCGCGGTAATCATCGGCCTCTATTTCTGGAACCTGCTCCGGGCCCAGCAGGGGAACCGCGGCGCGGTGGAAAAGGAGTCTAAAAAGGAGTTGGAAAAGCTCCAGCGCCTGCGCTCCATATCGCTGACCGAGCCTTTGGCCGAAAGGACCAGGCCGGCTGCTTTTGCCGAGATCATCGGCCAGGCGGAAGGGCTGAAGTCGCTGCGCGCCGCTCTCTGCGGGCCCAACCCGCAGCACGTGATTGTCTACGGCCCGCCCGGCGTGGGCAAGACGGCCGCCGCCCGGCTCGTGCTGGAAGAAGCCAAAAGAATGAGTCTATCCCCCTTTCAGGAGGACGCCCGGTTTGTCGAAATCGACGCCACCATCGCCCGCTTTGACGAGCGCGGGATTGCCGATCCCCTGATCGGGTCGGTGCACGACCCCATTTACCAGGGGGCAGGTCCCATGGGAATGGCCGGCATCCCCCAGCCCAAAGCGGGGGCCGTGACCAAGGCCCACGGAGGCATTCTTTTTATCGACGAGATTGGGGAACTGCACTCAATCCAGATGAACAAGCTCTTAAAGGTGATGGAGGACCGCAAGGTTATACTTGAGTCCGCCTATTACAGCTCGGAGGACAGCAACATTCCGTCCCACATTCACGATATCTTCCAGAACGGTCTGCCGGCCGACTTCCGCATGGTCGGTGCGACCACCCGGGGGCCGGAGCACATATCCCCCGCCATCCGCTCCCGTTGTCTGGAAATCTTTTTCCGGCTTCTTTTACCCGGGGAGATTGAGAAGATCGCGGTCAACGCGGCCGGTAAAATCGGCCTGCCGCTGCAGGAGGGGTCGCTCGCCGTGATCAAAAAATATGCCACCAACGGCCGGGAGGCGGTCAACATGCTCCAGATCGCCGCCGGCATCGCCATCACCGAGGGCCGCCGGGAAATCCGGGTGGGCGACGTGGAGTGGGTCGTGCACAGTGGCCAGTACGTCCCCCGCCCGGAGAAGAAGATCCCACCCCGGCCTCAGGTGGGCCTGGTGAACGGGCTGGCCGTATACGGGCCCAATGCGGGGATGATCCTGGAACTGGAGGCCAACGCCCTCCCGGCGGCGCGGGGTCAGGGCAAGGTTACCGTGACCGGCATGGTGGAGGAAGAGGAACTGGGGAGTGCCGGGAAGACCGTGCGCCGGAAAAGCATGGCCAGGAGTTCCGTGGAAAATGTTCTGACCGTACTGCGCCGGACCATGGAGGTGGATCCCCGGGACTTTGACATCCACGTGAACTTTCCGGGCGGTGTGCCGGCGGATGGCCCCTCGGCCGGGGTCAGCGTCGCCACAGCCGTTTACTCCGCCATTATGGGCGTGGTGGTGGACAACAAGGTGGCTATGACCGGCGAACTGTCCATCTGCGGTCTGATCAAGCCGGTGGGCGGGATCGTGGCCAAGGTTGAAGCCGCCCGCCAGGCAGGGGCCGCCCGGGTGCTGATCCCGGCCGAAAACGATCAGGACATATTCCACGAAATGGAAGGGATTGAGGTTATTCCAGTCGAGCGACTGGAAGAGGTGATCGACCGGGCTTTGCTGAAGCCGGCCAGCCTTGAAAAGAGGCTTCCCCCGCTGACCGCCGCAGTGCTGGACGTCCTGGGAAGCGGCGCCTTTGCCGGCGAGGCGAGCGCTGCCAAAATGATCGGGAAAACTTTGTAACGGTAGTGAGGAAACGGCAGGAAAACCCTGTTAGATATGCCCCATCTATGAAAACCGCCCGGCATATGCCGGGCCGGTTTTTTCGCAGCAATTATTGCTATAGCGATATTTCTAACTTTTATGATAAAATGGATACGTGTTATTCTGCCCTGATCTTGCGACAGGAGAAATATCATGATCTTAAAAGGAGGTGCAGATTTGAGAGCAGTAGTACGGGTAATGCCGTTGCTTCCGTTAAGGGGCATACTGGTCTTCCCAAACATGGTCATCCACCTCGATGTGGGTCGTGAAAAATCCGTTCACGCCATCGAAGATGCCATGATCCAGGACCGGATCATTTTTTTGGCTACTCAGAAGGAGGCCCAGACCGATGACCCGTCCGGGGAGGACATTTACCAGATTGGTACCGTTGCTGAGGTCAAACAGCTGTTAAAGCTGCCCGGCGGGACCATTCGCGTTCTGGTGGAAGGAATTTCCAGAGCCAGGGTGCGCCGATATATCGCCATGGAGCCACAATTTCAGGTTGAAGTGGAACAGTATTCCGAAGACTTTGTTAAGAGCAGCGAAGTCGAAGCGCTGATGCGGAACCTGGTTTACCAGTTTGAACAATATGTCAAGCTTTCCAAGCGCATTCCGCCGGAAACGGTTGTGTCTGTGGTCAACCTCGAAGAACCGGGGCGGCTGGCCGACATCATCGCCTCCCACCTCAACCTGCGCATTGAAGACAAGCAAAACATTCTCGATGCCGTCGACATCGTCCCCCGGTTGGAAAAGCTCTGCTCCATTCTGCTCAAGGAGCTGGAGATCGTTGAGCTGGAACGAAAGATCAACATCCGGGTTCGAAAGCAGATGGAAAAGACCCAGAAAGAGTATTACCTGCGGGAGCAGATGAAGGCCATCCAGCGCGAGCTGGGTGAAAAAGACGAGCGCATGGCCGAGGGGGAAGAACTCCGGGAAAAGATCGCCGAGGCCAAGTTCCCCAAAGAGGTTGAGGAGAAGGCCTTAAAAGAGGTCGAACGCCTGGAGAAAATGCCGCCCATGGCCGCCGAGGCCGCCGTTGTGCGCAACTATCTGGACTGGCTTTTGGTCCTGCCCTGGAATAAGGGCACGCGGGATCGCCTGGACCTCATCGCGGCCGAAAAGATCCTGGAAGAAGATCACTATGCCCTGAATACGGTCAAGGAGCGTATTCTGGAGTATCTGGCCATCCGCAAAATGGCCAAAAAAATGAAGGGGCCGATTATCTGCTTCGTGGGCCCGCCGGGCGTCGGTAAAACGTCTCTGGGCCGGTCGATTGCCCGCGCCCTGGAGCGCAAGTTCATCCGCATGTCCCTGGGCGGCGTGCGGGACGAGGCGGAAATCAGGGGACACCGGCGCACCTATGTCGGCGCCATGCCCGGCCGGATCATTCAGGGCATGCGCCAGGCCAATTCCAAGAATCCGGTCTTTCTCCTGGATGAAATCGACAAGATGGGCATGGATTTCCGGGGCGACCCGTCGTCGGCACTGCTGGAAGTGCTCGATCCGGAGCAGAATAGCACCTTTTCAGACCACTATATTGAGGCGCCCTTTGACCTGTCCAACGTCATGTTCATCACCACCGCCAACGTCCAGCACAATATTCCCCGGCCGCTCCTGGACAGGATGGAATTAATACACATTTCCGGCTATACGGAGGAGGAAAAAGTACAGATTGCCATGCGGCACCTCCTGCCCAAGCAGATCAAGGAACACGGCATGAAAAAGGAAATGATGAAACTTTCCGAGAATACCGTGCGCAAGATCATCCGGGAGCACACCCGTGAGTCGGGTGTCCGGAACCTGGAAAGGCAGATCGCCACGATCTGCCGCAAAATTGTGCGGCAGATCGTCACCGACAAGGTGAAAAAAGTCAGCGTGACCGTGCAGAATTTGAACCACTTCCTGGGCACGTCCAAATATCGCTATGGTGTCGCCGAGCATGATGACCAGATGGGCGTTGCCACCGGTCTGGCCTGGACGGAGGTGGGCGGCGACACCCTGGCCATCGAAGTGTCCATCTATAAAGGAAGCGGCCGCCTGACCCTGACCGGCAAACTGGGCGACGTGATGAAGGAGTCGGCCCAGGCCGGCTACAGCTACATTCGCAGCCGGGCGGGCGAACTGGGCATCGACGAGGCGTCTTACGACAAGCAAGACATCCACGTGCACATACCGGAAGGCGCGATTCCCAAGGACGGCCCTTCAGCCGGCATCACCATGGCCCTGGCCATGGCCTCGGCCCTCACCGGGCGCAAGGTGCGCCATGAAATGGCCATGACCGGCGAAATCACCCTCCGGGGCCGGGTGCTCCCGGTTGGGGGGGTCAAGGAAAAACTCCTGGCAGCCCACCGGGCCGGCATCAAGACGGTGATCATGCCCAAGGACAATAAAAAGGACCTGGACGAAATTCCGAAAAAGGTCAAGGATAAAATTAGATTCATTCTGGTTGAGCACATGGACGAGGTGATGGACGCGGCCCTCGCGGACAAGGAGTTCGAGGCGGTCGGATTCTCTTCGAACGTGCCTGTGCTGCCGCCGCCGGAAAATTTTGATTCAAGCATCGTCAGCGAGAGGGGCACCCAGATACCTTCATGATCGTAAAAACGGCTGAATTCGTCAAAAGCGCGGTTAAACCAAAAGATTACCCGGCCGGGGGGCTGTCTGAAGTTGCCCTGGCCGGGCGTTCTAATGTGGGAAAGTCCTCCCTGCTGAACCGCCTTTTGAACCGCAAGGGCCTGGCCCGTACCAGCAAAACACCAGGGCGAACGCAGCTGCTCAACTTTTTTCTGGTCAATGGGCATTTTTTTCTGGTAGACTTGCCCGGCTACGGGTATGCCCGGGCGCCGGAAAGTGAGCGAAAGAAATGGGGCCTGATGATCGAAGGCTACCTCGGCGGGAGCGAAAGCCTGCGCGGGCTGCTCCTGCTGGTGGACAGCCGCCACCCCCCGGCGGCGCTGGATAAACAGATGTACGGCCGGCTTACGCGCTATGGTGTGACCACCGCCATCGTGGCCACCAAGGCCGACAAACTCTCACGCTCACAGCTCGCCCGCTCCCTGGCGGTAATCCGGAGAGATCTGTCCCTGCCGGATGGAACCCCGCTCATTCCCTGTTCCGCTGAGACCGGGCAGGGGCGGGAGGAACTGCTGGACCTGATGGCAGGCTGGGTGGCCCGGCCGGAAGAACTATAAAACACTTTTACAGCTCCCGGGTGGCCAGCCTGTCTGCCAGCTCCTCGTCCGGTTCGGCCATCACCGTCTTCTGGCGTTCATAAATAACCATCCCGGGCCGGGCTCCTTTCGGCTTGTGGACGTGCTTTTTCAGGGTGTAGTCCACCGGTACGGTTTTCGAGCCGCGGCACCGGCTGAAGTAGGCGGCCAGGCAGGCGGCCTCGTACAGGGTCGCGGGAGGCACTTCCCGCCCCTCCGTGCGGACGATGACGTGGGCCCCCGGGATGTCCTTCGAATGCAGCCAGAGATCTTCGTCCCGGGCCATCTTCAGAGTCAGGTGGTCGTTTTGCTTGTTGTTTTTGCCGGCGTAAAGCTGGAACCCGTCCGTGGACAGGAAAGAAAGGGGCCGGGGAACGTGCCGCTCCTTTTTTATCTTACGGGTGGCTGCCGCCGGAGCGGCCTTGAGGTAGCCCTGCTCGGTCAGCTCCTGCCGGATCTCGGCCAGCTCGGACCGGTCTCCGGCCAGTTCCAGGGCGGTCTTGATTCCCTCCAAGTAGTCGAGCTCGCTTCGCGCCTGGGTGGCCAGGACCTGCACGGCTTCCCGCGTGCTTTTGGCTTTGGTGTACTTTTTAAAGAAAACTTTGGCGTTCTCCACCGGGGTAAGGTGTTCATCCAGCGGTACCACCACCGTATCACCGCCCAGGTCGTAGTAGTTTTCCAGCCGCGCCGACTTTAGACCTTTTTCCAGACGGTAGAGATTGGCGGTGAGGAGTTCCCCGTAGAGGCGTAGCGTTTCCGCTTCATCCGCCCCGGCCAGGCTTTCGCTGTAAATGGCCAGCTTCTTTTCGAGCCTGCCGCCCTCCTTGTTCAGGATGGCCAGGAGCGACTGCTTTTCGCGGGCGAGCCGTTCCCGCGCTTCTTTTGCCGCAAAAAACCGGTCAGCCACCTCGTTCATCGAACCGCTCTGCAGGGCGCACCCAGGATAATGGCGCAGTTCGAGGGCGGCGAACTCCACCGGCCCACCTTTTTTATCCAATGCCAGGCTGGGTAAAAAATGCCCTTCCGCAGACGGGGCAACGACGGACCGCAGCGTGTCCCAGAGTGCCCGCAGCTCGTAGACGCCGCACTGGTCAAGGACGGTGTCCGGGGGCAGGTTGGTGCGGAAGACGAGCTCCCGGCAGGTGCACGGGGAAAGGCCCGCCAGGCATTTTTGCAGCACGTTGGGCAGGGTGGTGTTCAGGGGTAAAGAGAAGCAGGCCTGGCGAAACGCCTCTTCGTCGATCTCCTGCGGGTTAAGTTTGCCCTGCGCCGGCGGCGGGAGATAGGGCCGGCCCGGGAGCACCTCCCGGTGGCGGCTGACCGCGTGGGAGTAACGCTTGATGGCGTCGATAATGGCGCCGCTCTGGGGGTCGACCAGGATGATATTGCTATGTTTGCCCATAATCTCGCAGACCAGGTGTTTTTCCGAGGAGCGTCCCAGTTCGTCGCGGGAATCCACCCGGATGACCAGGACCCGCTCCAGACCGGGTTGTTCAATGCCGGTAATGCGGCCCCCCTCCAGGTGTTTGCGCAGCACCATGCAGAAGAGGGGGGGGGAGGTTGGGTTTTCCCTCGCCGCCGCGGTCAGGTGGATGCAGGCGTTTTGGGCATGGGCGGAGAGGAGCAGCCGCCGGCGCTCGCCGGGCCGGTGCAGGCTGAGCACCAGTTCCTCCCGTCCCGGCTGGTGTATCTTTTCGATCCGCGCGCCGTTGTATTTCTCCGCCAGTTCCAGTTGGATGGCCGCCAGGACGAGTCCGTCAAAGGGCATATTGTTCCTCCGGGTGGATAAATTGTAAAAATCATTGTCTATTCAGATCGCGATCAAGGTCACGAAGGGACTTTTATAAATCTTTACCGTCTTTCAAAAAAGCCTCCAACTCGGCCATTTCCTCCCGCACCAGGTCGTCAACCCCGGCCAGGGACTCCAGGTGGTGGCGCAGTTCGTGCACGGCGGTGTCGAGCAGCTCTTTTTCCCACTCCTCCCGCGGAGCCTCGCCCAGCAGTCCCGCGAAGGAGCCGTAATAGAGCAAAACGGCGCACCCCATCACCGGGTCCTCGACATACTCGCCCATGATGTAGAATTCCCCGTCTTTTTTTGTTTCCGGCAGCAGGAGAAAGCCGCCGTTCAATTCCCGGCATAGCCTTTCGGGCAGCTCGTCCACGAAGTGGCCGTACAGTGTCTCGAACTCATCGAGGGACAGGGTGGCCTTCTTTTTTTTGGCGATCCGGTAGCGATTTGCCATAACGATTCCCCCTCACCCATTTTACAACAAAGTCGTCTGGATAACAAAGCCATCGTTTTATTCACTAAAAACTTATCGCGCGGGCCGGAGCGGGTCCGCTTCGGGAGGGGCGCGGCTCAAAGCGGCCGGTTCAGGCCCGTTATAAGTCTGTCTCACGGAACACACGGGTTCTAATCGTTGTAATTTTTTTTGGGACCGCTGAATATGCATAAGGAATAATCAGGAAAATTGGACAAGGAGTGACGGTTATGGCCGAGCGCTGGCACAACTTAACGCCGGCGGAAGTTCTGGGAAAAATGGATACGGACGTTAAAAAAGGGCTGAGCGACTGGGACGCTAAAGAAAGGTTAGAGCGCTGCGGGCCCAATCTGCTCGTCAGAACAGCCAAAATATCGCCCTGGCGGCTTTTCGCAAACCAGTTCAGTGATTTTATGGTGCTTGTGCTGCTGGCGGCCACGGCTGTGTCCGGTTTTCTGGGTGAATATGCCGACGCGGTCACGATCATGATCATTGTGGCGGTCAATGCGGTCCTGGGCTTCGTACAGGAATACCGGGCCGAACGCTCCCTGGAGGCGTTGAAACAGATGACCGCCCCGGAGGCGAAGGTGATCCGGGGGGGCCGGGAGGTAAAACTGCCGTCGGCTGAAGTGGTTCCGGGAGATCTCGTGGTTCTCGAAGAGGGGGACCTGGTGCCGGCGGACCTGCGTCTTTTATCCGTAGTGAGCCTTGAAACAGAGGAGTCGTCCCTGACCGGGGAGTCGGTGCCGGTGCGGAAAACGGATGGGCCCATCGGTGGTAAGAATATCGCCCTGGGAGACACCAAAAACATGGCCTTTATGGGCACGGTGGTCACCCGCGGGCGCGGCCGGGGTCTCGCCGTGGCTACGGGCATGGCGACGGAGATGGGCCGGATCGCCGGTATGATCCAGGCGGCCGGTCAGGAAGAAACGCCGCTGCAGCGGCGCCTGGGGCAGATGGGTAAATGGCTGGTGGCTTTTTGTCTCCTGATCTGTGGCGTCGTGGTGGTGGCCGGGATCATGCGCGGGGAGGAGGCCTACCAGATGTTCCTGACCGGGGTCAGCCTGGCGGTGGCCGCCATCCCGGAGGGTCTGCCGGCTATCGTGACGGTGGCTCTGGCGCTGGGCGTACAGCGGATGGCCCGCAAAAACGCCATCATCCGGAAGCTTCCCGCCGTGGAGACGCTGGGCTGCGCCACGGCCATTTGTTCGGATAAGACCGGTACGCTGACCCAGAATGAAATGACCGTGCGCAAAGTCATCGTGGGCGGCCGCCTGTACGAGGTGACCGGTGCAGGCTACGACCCCAAGGGAGAGTTTGTGGGGGAAGGGGACAGGCAGGGCCTGGAATTTCAGCTTTTTCTCCGGACGGCCGCCTTGTGCAACAACGCGCTGCTGAAGAGGGGGGAGGTCACGGTTTCCGGCCTCTTCCGGGGGCTGGTACAGGGACGCCCGGCCAGGGACTGGTCGGTGGCCGGTGATCCAACGGAGGGGGCGCTCCTGGTCATGGCGGCCAAGAGGCAGCTCTGGCGCGAGCGGCTGGAGCGTCAAGATGTGCGCCTGGCGGAAATCCCCTTTGATTCCTACCGCAAGCGGATGACGGTGGTGTACGGAAGCCCAGCCGGGCCGAAAGCGGCTTACCTGAAGGGCGCCCCCGACGTTGTGCTGGAACTCTGCACCCACACCTACCGGAACGGCAGGCTGGCACCCTTGACCCGGCGGGACCGGGAAGAGCTGCTGGAGCGCAATCTGGATCTGGCCGGTCAGTCGCTCCGGGTCCTGGCGCTGGCCTGCCGGGATTTGCCGGAAGACCTGGCGGACTTTTCCGAGGCGGAAGTGGAGCGCAAGATGATCTTCCTCGGGCTCGCCGGGATGATCGACCCGCCGCGGCGGGAAGCCGTGGCGGCGGTAAGAACCTGCCACCGGGCCGGGATCAAGACAGTGATGATCACCGGGGACCACCAGAGCACGGCCATGGCGGTGGCCCGGGAGACGGGCATCCTCAGCGGGAAGCAAAAAGTTTTGACGGGCGCCGATCTGGACCAGATGTCCGGGGCCGAATTGCTCCGGGAGGCCGGCCGGGTGACGGTTTACGCCAGGGTGTCCCCGAAGCACAAGCTGCAGATCGTGCGGGCCTTAAAACAGTCCGGGCACGTGGTGGCGATGACCGGGGATGGCGTGAACGACGCCCCGGCGGTAAAAGAAGCCGACATCGGCATCGCGATGGGCGCCAGCGGCACGGATGTGACCAAAGAAGCGTCGGCCATGGTGCTGGCCGACGACAACTTTACCACCATTGTCGCGGCGGTGGAAGAAGGCCGGGGCATTTATGACAACATCCGCAAGTTTATCCGCTATCTCCTGTCCTGCAACGTGGGAGAGGTCATGACCATGTTTTTGGCCGTTCTGGCCGGCCTGCCCCTGCCGCTCCTGCCGATCCAGATCCTCTGGATGAACCTGGTTACCGATGGGCTGCCGGCCATGGCGCTGGGCGTGGACCCGGTCGACCACGACGTGATGACGCGGCCCCCCCGCCACCCCCGGGAAGGGGTGTTCGCCCACGGGCTGGGGTGGCGGATTGGAACGAGCGGCATGGTTTTTGCCGCCGGCGCCCTGTTTGCCTTCTGGATCGGCCTGCAGAGCGGGGACGCCGCCCTGGCGCGGACGATGGCCTTCAATACCCTGGTTTTTATGCAGCTTTTTTATGTTTTTACCTGCCGCTCCGAGTTTCACACCATCCTGGAGGTGGGGCTTTTTACCAACCCCTACCTGGTGCTGGCGGTGCTTTTTTCGGCCGGCCTGCAGCTTTCTGTAAACTATATTTCCTTCCTGCAGCCGGTTTTCCGCACCGTTCCCCTGGCGGCGGCCCAGTGGGCCTTCATCCTGGCTGTCTCCGCCGCCCCGACCCTGCTCGGAACGATTTTCCGCCACCTGCACGGCCGGGCCAGTGAAAAAATTTTGTACCTCAGGGTTTAATTTGTTAGAATAGAGAATATAGCTTTGCCAACAGGTTGCGGAGGTGCTGGATTTTGCGTTTTACGAAGGTGCAGGGGCTGGGCAACGATTTTATCCTGGTCGACGGCTTTGCGGAAAAAATAAATCTCGACGAGCTCCCGGCATTGGCGGTGCGGATGTGCGACCGCCGCTTCGGCGTGGGGGCGGACGGGTTGGTGCCGCTGCTGCCTTCAGCCAGGGCTGACGTGCAGATGCGCATTTTTAATTCCGACGGCAGCGAGGCCGAAATGTGCGGCAACGTCACCCGCTGCGCAGCCAAGTACTTATACGAGCACGGGGTGATCAGGCAGGAAAAAATCCGCGTGGAAACCCTGGCCGGGATCATGGTGCCGGAACTGCTCGTGGAAGGGGGCCGGGTGTCCCTGATCCGGGTGGACATGGGGGAGCCCCGCCTGGAAAGGACGGAAATCCCGATGGCCGGGCCCGCCGGACGCGTGGTTGATGAGCCGCTGCCGGTAGACGGGGCCGGGTACCGGGTCACGGCGGTTTCCATGGGCAACCCCCACTGCGTGATTTTTGTCCCCGACGTGGAGTCGGTACCGCTGCGGGAGATCGGTCCGCGCATCGAAACCCACCCGGTTTTCCCGAAAAAGATCAACGTGGAATTCATCCAGGTCCTCGCGCCGGATGAGGTCCGGATGAAGGTGTGGGAGCGCGGGGCCGGTGAAACCATGGCCTGCGGCACCGGCGCCTGCGCGGCGGCCGTGGCCGCCCACCTGAACGGCCTGACGGGCCGGCGGGTGACTGTACACTTGCGGGCGGGCGATCTGCTTATTGAATGGGCGGACGATAACCATGTCTACATGACCGGCCCGGCCGAAGAGGTTTTTACCGGGGTTTATCCGGTTGGCAACCGGTAAGGCGAAAGGGGCCGAACAGCCTGGCAGCAAATGCCAGGCTGTTTAATTTAAGAATATATAATGTATACATAAGCAACAAATGTTGCAACTTCAGAGCTTAGTGATAAAATGGATTAGGTAAAATACAAATAGATGTTTATATGTCTTCATGACAAGAAAGAGATAAAAAGGAATTCGACTGCTAAGTGAGTATTAAGGAGGTAGTGACCATGAAATTGGCCGAGCGGGCGCAAAATATCAGCCCGTCACCGACGCTTGCCATTGACGCCAAAGCGAAGGAGATGAAGGCGGCGGGGATCAAGGTGATCAGTTTTGGGGCGGGGGAGCCGGACTTCGACACGCCGCAGCACATCAAGGACGCGGCGGTGGAAGCCATCCGCGCGGGCGATACCAAGTACACGCCCGTGGCCGGAACACCGGTGCTGAAGCAGGCCATCATCCGGAAATTTGCGCAGGACCAGGGGCTGGAATACACGCCGGCCGAAATCGTCGTGTCTGCGGGCGCCAAGCACTCGCTCTACAATGCCTTTCAGGTGCTGTGCCAGCCGGGTGACGAGGTCATTTTGCCCGGCCCTTACTGGGTGAGCTACCTGGAGCAAATCAAGCTGACCGGGGCGGAGGCAAAAATCGTAGAGACGACGGAGCCGGCCGGTTTCAAGATGACGGCCGGCCAGCTGAGGGAAGCCCTGACGCCGCGCACCAAATTGATTGTGGTGAACAGCCCGGGCAACCCGACCGGTTCCGTTTACACCAGGGAGGAACTGACCGCTTTGGGTGAAGCGGTTCTGGAAAGCCAGGCCCTTGTCATCTCCGACGAAATCTATGAGAAGCTAGTTTACGACGGGCTAAAGCACGTCAGCATCGCCACCCTGTCCCCGGCGCTTAAAGAGCGCACCGTGCTGATCAACGGGGTGTCCAAGGCCTATGCCATGACCGGCTGGCGGATCGGTTATGCCGCTGCGCCGCTTGAAGTGGCCAGAGCCATGACCAATTTGCAGAGTCACTCCACCTCCAACCCGACTTCCATTGCCCAAGCCGCGGCGCTGGCGGCGCTGGAAGGGGATCAGGCGCCGACGGAGCGCATGGTGCGGGAGTTTGTCCAGCGGCGTGACTATATGTTGGAACGCCTTCTGGCCATCCCCGGTGTCACCTGCACCCGGCCCGGCGGCTCCTTCTACCTGTTTCCCGGTGTATCTTCCTATTTCGGCCGCCTCTACCTGGGAGTGAAGATCCAGGACGCGGCCACACTGGCTGATCTCTTGCTGGAGCACGCCCGGGTGGCTGTGGTGCCGGGAATAGCCTTCGGTGATGACCGGTTTATCCGCCTTTCTTATGCCACATCCATGGAGAACATCCAGGAAGGGCTGGACCGGATTACGGCCTTCCTGTCCCAGGTGAGCTGATATATGCTGAAAAGCAGTCATTCTTGAAGTCAATGGGTATTCCCAAGGGCACAGGAGCTTCTACCCTTTTTGCCGCAGCGGATGAGTAAATCTACCGGCTGCCGTGAGCTCAAAAGAACGCATCATTTATGAAAATCTACCCTATGGCTTGTAGGGTCAATGATCGTTTGGGTTAAAAGCCTGAGAATTTTTTTGCGGGCTTTTTCTTTTTATTATAAAATAATAGAGGATTTTCGATCACTCAGGGCGAAAAAAAACTCGTTCCCTTTTCTGGCCGGTGTGGTGTGAAAAAGCGGAATCTGCTTGTATTGCCTGCAGTTAAAATAATTTTACGGCATTTGCCAATACTATTGTCAAAAGAAGCCTTAGGTGGTGAAGATTTGTTCAAAAGTATGACCGGCTACGGCCGTGGGGAGGCTTACGCCGGGGGGCGGAAATTCACTGTCGAGTTGAAATCGGTTAATCACCGGTACTGCGAGATCGTTTTGCGCCTGCCCCGGGTGATGTCCGGCCTGGAGGACCGGGCCAGGCGACTGGTGCAAAACCGGGTGTCCCGCGGCCGGGTCGACGGTTATTTTTCCACGGAGAGCGCAGGGGAGAACAGTGCGGCGGTAAAAGTTGACAAAGCGTTGGCCAAGTCTTATTATAATGCAATGAAAGAACTCAAAGAGGCGCTTCAATTGGAGGGAGAAGTCAAGTTGAAGCACCTTCTGGCCATGCCGGACGTGTTGAAGGCGGCCGAAGTGGAAGAGGACCTGGAAGAATGGTGGCCGGCCATCGGCGAGGCGCTGGAGGCGGCACTGGACCAACTGGTCCGGATGAGGACCACCGAGGGCGAAAAACTGGTTGCCGACATCATGAAGCGAGTTGAAATCGTGGCGGCCTTGAATGAAAAAGTACTGGTCCGTTCCCCGATCGTGGTGGAGGAGTACCGCGAGAAATTGTCCGCGCGCTTTAAGGATTTAATCGCCGAGGGCAGCCTTGACGAAGGGCGCCTGGCGGCGGAGGCGGCGCTTTTTGCCGAACGCTCCAACATTACCGAAGAAACCGTTCGCCTGGAGAGCCACCTGGGACAGGTGCGCGCCTGTTTGCAGTCAAAGGAGCCGGTGGGGAGAAAGCTGGATTTCTTAATGCAGGAGATGAACCGGGAAATCAATACCATCGCCTCTAAAGCCGCTGACCTGGAAATCAGCCGGGCGGTCGTGGAAGTAAAGAGCGAGTTGGAGAAGGTCAGGGAACAGGTGCAAAATATAGAGTGAACTCGTAAAGAGGATATCTTCAAGGAGGAGAGTCAATGGAAATCAAGCTGATCAATATCGGTTTCGGCAACATCGTTTCGGCGAACCGGATTATCGCTATTGTAAGCCCGGAGTCGGCGCCAATCAAGCGCATCATCACCGAGGCCCGGGACCGGGGGATGCTGATCGACGCGACCTACGGCCGCCGGACCAGGGCCGTGATCATCACCGACAGCGATCACGTCATTTTGTCGGCGGTTCAGCCTGAGACCGTTGCCCACAGGCTGGTTTCAAAGGAATCCTCATCCCATGCGGAGGAACCCTCCGATTAGGCGGAGGGCTTTTATTGCATGATCGAAAAAGGGAACCTTCTGGTCATATCCGGCCCATCGGGGGCGGGAAAAGGAACGCTCTGCCGCGTCCTTGTGGAAAAGGATCCGGCCATCAAGCTGTCCGTCTCGGCGACAACCAGGCCGCCCAGGGGTGATGAGCGGGACGGACTGCATTATCACTTTTTGACCCGGGCGGTTTTTCAGCGGATGATCGAAGCCGGCGACCTTCTGGAATGGGCCGAAGTGTACAGCAACTATTACGGGACGCCGCGACGGCTTGTGTACGACGTTCTGGAACAGGGCCGGGACGTCATTTTGGAGATCGATATTCAGGGCGCCCTGCAGGTTAAAGAGAAAATCCGGTCGGCTGTATTGATATTTATCGCCCCGCCTTCTTTGGGAGAATTGCGTAGAAGGCTTACGGCCCGCGGCACGGATGCGCCGGAAGAGATTGCCAGGCGGTTGTCCTTTACCTTAGCGGAGATGAAATTGGCGAGCCGTTATGATTACATCGTTTTGAACGATGAAGTCGGGCCGGCTGTGGCGAAGCTCCAGTCCATCGTCCGGGCTGAAAAATGTCGTCCCCGTTTTTTCGAGGGCTATTTAGCCCAATTTTCTAGTTCATGAATTTTTCCGGTGCAAGATCGGAGGGCGGTCATGAACCAACCGACGCTTGATGAACTCATGAAAAAGGTAGACAGCCGGTATACCCTGGTGGTGGTTGCGGCCAAGCGAGCCCGGATGCTCACCGCAGATGTGGCCGTCGACGGCAATGATCACGTGGCCAAACCGGTGATCGCCGCTTTAAAAGAGATCGTCAAAAATAAAATCGCTTACAAGAGGACCAGGCAGGGGATCAAGTAAACAGGAGGCCGGCTTATGCTTACCGGAAAAATAATTATCGTGGGGGTCACGGGCGGCATAGCCGCCTTTAAAGCGGCCCAGCTGGTGAGCAACCTGCACGCAAAAGGGGCCGAGGTGCACGTGATCATGACCCGGTCGGCGCAGGAGTTCGTAACGCCGCTCACCTTCAACACGTTGTCCGGCCACCCGGTACACACCGACCTTTTCACTCCCGCAACGGACGGGGCGGTGCGCCACATCGGACTGGCCACCGGCTCGGATCTGATCCTGGTTGTGCCGGCCACCGCCAACATCATCGGCAAAGTCGCCTGCGGCATTGCCGACGACCTTCTGTCCACCACCATCATGGCCGCAACCGCACCGGTCCTTTTTTGCCCGGCGATGAACGTCAATATGTACCGGAATCCGGTGGTCCAGCGAAATATATCCAGTGTAAAGGAACTCGGCTGCCACTTCGTGGAGCCGGGAACGGGCCGTTTGGCCTGCGGCGCGGAGGGGCGCGGGCGCCTGGCCGAGCCGGAGGAGATTTTGGAAAGCATTGAAGATCTGCTGACCGAAAAGGACTTGCGGGGCCTGACCTTGCTGGTCACGGCCGGCCCCACGGAGGAGCCTCTCGACCCGGTGCGCTACCTGACCAACCGGAGTTCCGGCAAAATGGGCTACGCCCTGGCCGGGGCGGCGGCGCGGCGTGGCGCCAGAGTGATCCTGGTCAGCGGGCCGACCGCCTTAAAACCCCCGGCCGGAGTGGAATTCGTTCCCGTGGAGACCGCCCGCCAGATGTACGAGGCGGTGATGGAGCGGTTTGACGGAGCGGATGTGGTAATCAAGGCGGCGGCGGTGGCTGACTACAGGCCCACGGGGGCGGCGGGGCAGAAGATCAAAAAGACCGGTGCGACGATGACTGTAGAGTTGGAAAGAAACCCGGACATCCTGGCCGAGTTGGGCCGCCTGAAGAAGAGCCAGACCCTGATCGGCTTTGCCGCCGAGACCAACGACCTGGAAAAGCACGCCCGCCTGAAAGTGGAGAGGAAAAACCTGGACTTTCTGGTGGCGAACGATGTCACCCTGTCCGGCGCCGGTTTTGCCTCCGACACCAACATCGTCGAGCTGTTCTATCCCGACGGGGCCGTTGTGCAGCTGCCCAGGATGGATAAGCTGGTTCTGGCCCACCGCATTCTGGATGAGCTGTTGAACGTGCGGGGGAACAGGCAGTAGAACACCGGTCCTGGATGTTCTTCAAAAAACCGGAACTCCTTGCCGGTGTATTTTTATTTTACCGAATGAGAAGGGCAGGGTAAGTTTTGTCCCGACTGACTGAGGGGATTTTGATTTCAAACGAAGAGGTGGCCCCTGACTGCCGCCGGATGGAAATCCGGGCCGGGGCGGTGGCGGAGGCAGCCCGGCCCGGCCAGTTTGTTCATGTGCGCTGTCTCGAAAGCCAGGAGCCTCTCCTGCGCCGGCCGCTCAGCATTTGCTCTGTAGACCGGCAGGAAGAAAAGGTGACACTCTTGTACCGGGTGGTTGGCCGGGGCACTGGCTTACTGGCGCTGAAAAGACCGGGGGAAGCGGTGAGCCTGCTCGGCCCTCTCGGGCGTGGTTTCACCCTGCCCGGGGAGGAGCCGCAGCGCGCTGTTCCGTGCCCTTCCCCGGTTATTTCGCTTCGCGCACAGGTACCGGTGGCGGCGGTTGGGGGAGGCATCGGCGTGGCCCCGCTGTTTTTTTTGCTGGAGGAACTGGCCCATCGTGGTTACAGCGCCGGTGTATATCTTGGCGCGGCCAGTGCAGACCAGCTGTTGCTGGTGAACGAGATCAGGGTGCTGGGGCACGATGTGCAAACGGCCACCGATGACGGTTCGGATGGCTTCCGGGGGTTCATCACGGATCTTTTCGAAGAGGATCTAAAACAGCGGTCCGCGGGTCAGCGTTTTATAACAGGAAAACCCGAACCGGATGGCCGGCCGCTTCCCTGCTTTGTCTACGCCTGCGGCCCGGTGCCGATGATGCGGCGGGTCTCTGGTCTCGCCTCGGCCTGTGAAATTCCCTGCGAGGTGTCCCTGGAAGAGCGGATGGGCTGCGGTGTCGGCGCCTGTCTGTCCTGTGCCTGTAAGATTCAGGACCGGGAAGGCGCTGTCCGGTACCGGCGGGTTTGTATCGACGGCCCGGTTTTCCCTGCGGAAGAGGTGGTCTGGCTATGAAACAACGGGATCAGGAAAAGGACGGCAGGCCGAACCTTTCCGTCAATGTGGGCGGCATCGCCATGAAGAACCCGGTCACCGTGGCCTCCGGCACCTTCGGCTTCGGCCCGGAATACGCTCCCTACCTGGACTTGAACCGCCTGGGCGCCATCGTGGTCAAAGGCGCCACCCTGGAGCCGCGCCCCGGCAACCCCACCCCGCGCCTGGTCGAGACGCCGGCCGGCATTTTAAATTCCATCGGGCTGCAAAATCCCGGCGCGGACCATTTTATCGAAGAGGTCCTGCCCTTTCTGGCCCGTTACGACCTGCCGGTGATTGTCAACATTGCCGGGGATACGGTCGAGGATTACGCCAGACTGGCCGAAAAACTGGACGGGGCCAGCGGCGTGGCCGGGCTGGAGGTCAATATTTCCTGCCCCAATGTCAAGAAGGGCGGGCTGCAGTTCGGCAGCGACCCCCATGGGGCGTTTGAGGTGACCCGGGCGGTGAAGGCCACCACCCGGCTGCCGGTGATCGTCAAGCTGTCGCCCAACGTGACCAGTGTGGTCGAGGTGGCGGCCAGGGTGGCCGAGGCCGGCGCCGACGCCCTTTCCATGATCAATACCCTCCTGGGCATGGCCATCGACATCCACCGGAGGCGTCCGGTGCTCGGCAACGGGATGGGCGGGCTGTCCGGCCCGGCCGTGCGGCCGGTGGCCGTGCGCGTGGTCTGGCAGGTCTACCGGGAGGTCCGGCTGCCCATTATCGGCATGGGCGGGATTACGACGGCCGAAGACGCCCTGGAGTTCATCCTGGCCGGGGCCACCGCCGTGGCCGTGGGCACGGCCAACTTCGTCAACCCCCGGGCGACCCTGGATGTTATCGACGGGATCGAAGCCTACCTGCTCCGGTATGGCGTCAACGACGTCAGGGAACTGGTGGGGGCCGCTCACAAAGATTAAACTGTAGGTTTGGCACTGCGGATTTATCTGGTCGCATGAAATATAAGCTGAGGCATCCGCGCGGTGTTGATGATCCTTGGCCGCACACTCGTGACTTCAGTCATGAGTTAGGCCAATTTTTTGGCAACTAAACTTTACAAGTATATCCGGAAGCGTTGAGCACCCCAGCTATCATGGCAGGTGCAGGATAACCCCGAGCGCCTGCTGCTTTGCTTCCAAACACGAGTTTAAGCTTTTTATACGTTAAGAGGTGGCAACAGCAAATGAACGGTTTTAAAAACCCCCTCATCGTCGCGCTTGATGTGGACACCACCGCTGAAGCCCTGTCGCTGGCCGAAAGGCTGGCGCCTTATGCCGGTGCCTTCAAGATCGGGTTGCAGCTGTTCAACAGCGCCGGGCCGGATTGTGTCCGGATGCTCAGGAAGATGGGAGCGGAGGTATTCGTCGACCTGAAACTGCACGATATCCCGAACACGGTGGCCGGCGCGTCCCGCGCCCTGACCCGGCACGGGGCTTCCATTATTAACGTGCACGCCGCCGGCGGGCGGGAGATGATGCGCGCGGCCGCCGGGGCTGCGGCCGACGAGGCGGCCAGGCTGGGTTTGCGGCGTCCCCTGGTCATCGCCGTGACGGTGCTGACCAGCATCGACCAGGAAGTGTTCAGCCGTGAAATGGGCATACCTGGCGAAATCAAGGAAAGGGTCGCATCTTGGGCGCTCCTGGCCAAAGAAGCCGGGCTGGACGGGGTGGTGGCTTCGCCGCTGGAAATAACGGCCGTCCGGGAGGCCTGCGGGCCGGACTTTGTAATTGTTACGCCGGGAATCAGGCCTTCCGGGGCGGCCCGGGGGGACCAGAAGCGGGTCATGACCCCCGGCGAGGCCGTGCGCTTGGGCGCCACCTTCCTGGTTGTCGGCCGGCCAATTACGGCGGCGCCGGACCCGGCGGCCGTTGCTGTCAAAATTTTAAAAGAGATGAACGGTGGGGCGTAAAATGGAACAGACCCGCATCGCCCTGGTCCAGATGCAGTCCAAATTGGGCGAGGTTAAAGAGAACCTGCAAAAAATGGCGTTCTACATAAAAAAGGCCGCCGGGGACGGCGTAAACATCATCTGTTTTCCCGAACTCTGTGTCCCGTGTTACAGCCGTGACCAGTCCTTCCGGTACGCCGAGCCGGTGCCGGGGGAGAGTTCGCGGTTCCTGGCGAACCTGGCGCGGGATAACAACATCACCGTGCTGGCCGGCCTGGCCGAAAAGCCGGAGACCGGCGGGTCCCACGGGGAAAAGCCGTACATCACCCAGTTGGTCGCCTTGCCTGACGGATCCGTGCAGAAGTACCGCAAAACCCACCTGGGGCGAAGTGAAATGCCCCATTTTATTCCCGGCAACGAACTGCCGGTTTTCAACACCGCCAGTGCCCGTTTTGCCGTGCAGATCTGCTGGGACCTGCACTTTCCGGAGGTGTCCACGATCTTGTCCCTGAAAGGGGCGGAAATCATTTTCGCCCCCCACGCCTCGCCCGCCATCGTGGGGGACCGGAAGGAGATCTGGCTGAAGTACCTGGCAGCGCGGGCCTACGACAACACGGTCTTTGTGGCGGCCTGCAACCTGGCCGGCGGGGACGGGGCGGGAAACAACTTCTGCGGCGGGGCACTGGTGCTCGATCCCAAGGGCAACGTCATAGCCGAGTCCTTTGGGGACTGTGAAAACATGCTCGTGGCCGACCTCGACCCGGATTTAATCAACACCATCCGCCGGCAGGAGGCCAGGACCATGCGCAACATTTTCTTCCTGGCGGCCCGGCGGCCGGAGCTGTACGGCGAATTGCTGACGGGGAACGGGCAGGAAAAGGCAGACTGATTAAGGTTAGAGGGGTGGTTCCCACAAGATGCTTGCCAGAGAAGAAATGATCCGCATCTTTCAGGATACGGAGGCCATGCTCACCGGTCATTTCCGCCTTACTTCAGGGCGGCACAGCGACTGTTATTTTCAGTGTGCCATGGTGCTGCAGCACCCGCAGCACACGGAAAAACTGTGCCGCGAGCTGGCGGGACGCTTCGCCGGGGCGGGGGTGACCGCCGTGATTGGACCGGCCACGGGCGGGATTATCGTTTCCTACGAGGTGGCGCGGGCGCTGGGCGCGCGCAGCCTTTTTGCCGAGCGGGAAAACGGCGTGATGACCCTGCGGCGGGGCTTTGCCTTGAAGCCCGGGGAAAAGGTCCTGGTGGTGGAGGATGTGACTACCACCGGCGGCTCTGTTCGTGAGGTGATCGAAATGGTCCGGCGCCTTGGCGGAGCAGTGGCGGGCGCGGGGGTCCTGGTGGACCGCTCCGGCGGCCGGACGAACCTGGGCGTGCCCACGGAGGCCCTCCTGACCATGGAAGCCCTTTCTTACGCGCCGGAAGATTGTCCCCTGTGCCGGGCCGGGATTCCGGCGGTCAAACCGGGCAGCCGGAACCTGTAAACGTCTATGGCCGGGTCCGCCGCCGGTTTTTTTCTTGCTGTTCAAGCGCTTCGACCCTGGGCGGGATGAACACCGCCTTTAACGGGGAAAATGCCGCCCGGACGGAAGGATTTCCATATATACTGGAGAAAATAGCGACAAGGGAGGTGAAAATTTTGACGATCGATGAAAAAGCGGTTGAGTTGGGTAAAATGATTGCCGTGTCCGATGTGTTCCAGGCAATGAGGCAGGCTGAAATGTCCCTGCGCAGAGATGCTGAAGGCTTTAAAATGGTCGAGGATTTTCAGATGTTGCAAAAGTCCATGGAGCAAATGCAGCGGTCCGGTCAGCAGCTGACCGAAGATAATATGCGAGAGTTCCGGGAAGCCGAGGAAAAGGCCATGCAGAACAGCAACGTCAAGGGCTTTTTTGACGCCAACATGCAGTTTTTTAAACTGCTGGAACATGTCAACGCCAAGGTGCAAGAAGGCATCAGCGGCCGGCCGGCGGAAGCCTGCGGCAGCACCTGACGGTAAAGAAGAGCCGGGCGGCGCCCGGCTTTTACTTTATATAATGGATATTTCCCTTAACGGTTTCCTGAGTATCTATCAATTTCTTGCATTTACCACAAAGCAATGCTATGCTTTAGGAAAAAGCATGGACTGTAAAATCGTTTTTGAAAGGATGTATTATTTGTTGAGGCAGTCCTTTGAAAATCTCCTTAATGAACTACTAAAACAAACAATAAAGGTTTACGGTGAAAGGCTTGTTTCTCTTGCTGTGTTTGGTTCCGTAGGCAGAGGTACGCCCAGGGCTGATTCCGATGTAGACATTTTGATTATTGTCGACAACCTTCCGCCGGGCAGGATAAAACGGGTGGTGGAATTTGAAAAAGTGGAAGAATCCATTGAGCCTGTTTTGAATGATATGAACAAGCGCGGGATTTCAACGGTCCTTTCACCCGTGCTAAAAACAAAGAAAGAAGTAATTGCCGGGAGTCTCCTTTTTCTGGACATGATTGAAGACGCCAGAATTTTATATGACAAGAACCATTTTTTCTCCAGCTTTTTGGAAAGTTTTCAAAAAAGGCTCCAAAAGATGGGCGCCAAAAGGATCAAACGGGGTGGCGCCTGGTACTGGGTATTGAAGGATAATTACAAGGTAGGTGAAACCTTCGAGATATGACCAACAAAACCCTTGCCCAGAGCTACCTGTTAAAAGCCACAAAGAGGCTGAAAGTGCTGGATGTTCTGTTTCAGGAAGAAGCTTATTCCGACGTGATTAGAGAAGCTCAAGAACTGGTTGAACTGGCCCTGAAGGGAATGCTCAGACAAATTGGCATTGAGCCTCCGAAACAGCATGATGTCGGTTCTTTGCTGGTGGAATTCAAGGATCGGCTCCCATCAGAAGTTTCATCTAACGCCAAAAAACTTGCACTCATTTCAAAATGGTTGCGAAAAGAACGGGAATTTTCCTTCTATGGCGACATTGATTTTATCCCTACTGAGGAATACACGGAAGAAGACGCAAGAAAAGCAATAAACGATGCAACCTTTGTGTTAAGCATGGCCAGAAAAACAATCCCGGCGGATTTTTGATAGTAAATAATTTTTCATCCATAGATTGTGCCCTAAATCAGACTTCATATCTGGGTGGTATGATTACCACGGATTCCTCGTAGCTGACCGGGCTGACCAGTTCACCGGAGTTTTTCACGGCCGTCAGAAAACGGGAAAAGGATTCCCTGTCGATGGACGGTTCGTCTGTCCAGATCCGGTGGGTCTGGTACCGCTCAACCGAGCCCAGAAGCACCTCTTTGTCCAGATTAGGGAAAAAGGGGGTTGCTGCTTCGGCCGCTTCGGCGGGGCTGTGTTCTTTCAGCCACCGCAGGGCCTTGTCAAGGCCGTTGGTAAACTTCTGGATTGACTCCAGGTGTGACTCATAATAGACGCGGTTGGAAGAATAAACCGTAACCGGCATTTCCCCCGCCGCTTCCCCCACTGACGCCACGATCCGGCCGTAGCTTCTTTTCTCGGCCAGGCTGGCCTCCGGTTCCCCCAGTTGTAAAAAATTGCCCGTGCCGGCGCGGAAGGCCCCAACGCGCAGTGCCTCCGGTATGTTGTGATAAACGGTGACGTCCCGGGTCGGTGAGAGCCCGTTTCGCCGCAGCACTTCTTCCAGGATAATCTGGGCACTGTAATCTTGCTGTCCGCCGATGACGGTTTTATCTTTTATCCCGGTCCACTGGAAGTTTTCGATATCTTGCCTGGCCAGGAGATAAGAGCCGTCACACCGGGTGATCCGGGCAAAGGCAAGGGGCCGGCTGTCCGTTTTAAGCGGGCTGAAAACGGATTTCTGCAGTCCGCACAGGGCCACATCGGTCCGCCCGTCGGCCAGGGCTGCCCGGATGGCCTCGGGGCTGGTGGTTGTAATGCGGACGTCCAGTCCCTGCTCGCGGAAAAACCCGAGGCTTAAGGCAAGGTACTGGGGCAGGAAATAGGGTGTGCGGGCGGACTCCATTACGCGCAGTGGCTCCAGCTTGGCCGGGTAGAGTGATTTTTTCCAGAAACGGCCGGAAAAGAAAAGCAGTGACCCGGAAAGAATTAAAATCAGCGAGATCAGAGCAATGACTTTAGTGCCTTTCGACACGTGCTTCACCTCGTTTCGCATTCATATATACATGTTTATTTTCTTAAAACCCTGTTCATTACAAAAATGGTTCCCTTTCTTCCTCTATCCGGCACCGCTGGAGTATACCCCTGATCCGGTGAGTCAGTGAGTCAGGGGACGGTTCCTTGACTCACCTCGTCTGCTGGTGACGCGCCAGCGACATGTATGTCTTGATATTTTAAGGAAGCAATTTCTTTAAGGTGGTCAGATTTTCTACATCTTCCTTTAAGTCTTTTCCCTTGGGAGTTTCCAGGACCATGGGCAATTCCTGGAAACGGGGGTCGTTCAAAAGAAGGCGGAAGGCTTCAAGCCCCAGCTCACCCTTGCCGATATGCTCGTGCCGGTCCAGGCGGCCGCCCAGTTCTCCCCGGGAGTCGTTCAGGTGGATTGCTTTCAGCCTGTCAAGGCCGGTCAGGGCGTCCAACCGGGCAAACGTTTCTTCGTAGGCTTCCGGGGTGCGCAGGTCGTACCCGGCGGCAAAGGCGTGGCAGGTGTCAAAGCAGACTCCCAGCCTTCCGGCAAAGGAACTGGTTTTCATTATCTCCCCCAGGTGCTCGAAGCGATGGCCCAGAGTGGAACCCTGCCCGGCGGAGACTTCCAACAGGATCATGACGGAGGAGCCGCTGGTGCGTTCGAAAATCTCATCCAGGGAGCCGGTGATGCGGGCCAGTCCCTCGTCCTCGCCGGCTCCCACGTGGGCGCCGGGGTGCGTGACCAGGTAAGGGAGGTCCAGCAGGGCGCCCCTTTCCATTTCCACAACAAAACCCTCCACCGATTTTCGCCGGAGTTCTTCGTCCGGGGAGGACAGGTTAATCAGGTAGGAGGTATGGGCGAAAACAAACATCCCTGCAGCCTGCCGGTTTTCCTTGAATTGCCTGACCTCATCCGGCTCCAGGGACCTGGCCCGCCACTGGTTGTTGTTCTTCGTGAAAATCTGGATAGCCCGGCAGCCGATACCCTGCCCCCGTAAAATGCTCTTGTCCACTCCCCCGGCGATGGACATGTGGGCGCCTAAAAGCAAAGTTTCACCTTCTTTTCAAAACCCCATAATATCCTGATACGAAACAAAAAAAGGGAGGAACGAAGCATATGGTTAAATAAAGATAACATTCTCCAAATCCATAAAATGTTTATCGCTTGTGACTACTGGACACTCTAACGCTGATGCAGTTGCATAGACAATAGCGTCTGCCATCGGGAGATTGTGTTTTATGCTCAAACCTGCGGCAAATAACGATAAGCTTTCGGATAATTCAACTACCGTTGTCTTGTTCATTTGGGCGGAAACCAAAACAGCCGCTTCTTCACCGCGTTCTCTAAATACTTTTTTAAATACTTCGTAAACAACGATAGTTGGAGTAACTATATTTACGGTATCCATAAAATATTTCGCATATTCCCCGGCCTTGTCACCGTCAACTAAAAATTCAATCCAGCCGCATGAATCGATAAGAATCACAGCCTGCCATCTTCTTCCCTGAATCCGTTCTTATCCATGCCCTTTAAAAAGCCTCTCATTTCCGTAATCGGAATGTCAGGAACGAGATTGATCGTTTGCCCTTTCACTACGACTCTAAGTTTTTGACCGACCTTAAGACGTAATTGTTTTCTTACTTCTCTGGGAATGACTATCTGAAATTTGCTGGAGATGGTTACTTCCCCCATACTATCACTGCCTTACATTTTTATTATCGATAGTATAATTGTACAACTTTTCTTTGTGTTAATCAAATTAATCTGAGTAAAAAACCTTTTAACTCTCTCTCGCCGGGAAGTCCCCGTCTCCTGAGCGAAGGGAAGGGTGGCGCACAAGCATATGCTCCCCTTATTGCCAGGGACAACGGGCTTTTTACTTTTCTTAGAAGGACTTTATATGGTGTGAACAGAATTCTCTACCGGAATAGAGGTTACCCTTTGGTATAAGATTTTTCAAATACACAAGTGAGAGGGGTGATGAACGAATTTGTTCGTCCATTTGCACCTTCATTCGGAGTACAGCCTGCTGGACGGAGCGGCCCGGATTAAGCAGGCTGTGAAAACGGCCAGGGGGATGGGGATGCCTGCCCTGGCCGTTACCGACCACGGGGCCATGTACGGGGTGGTGGATTTCTATAAGGCGTGCAAGAAGGAAGACATCAAGCCAATACTGGGCTGTGAGGTCTATGTGGCGCCCCGCGCCATGCAGGACCGGACCCCCCACCTGGACAGCAAGCCTTACCACCTGGTGCTGCTGGCGGAAAACGAGGAAGGCTACCGGAACCTCTTAACCCTCGTCTCCATGGGTTTTACCGAAGGCTTTTACTATAAGCCGAGGGTGGACAAGGCGGCTCTCTCCCGGTACAGCAAGGGGCTCATCGCTTTAAGCGGTTGCATCGCCGGTGAGGTCGCCATGAAGATCCTGGGTGGAGAGCTCGATCAGGCGCGCAAAGCGGCCGGCGAGTACCGGGACATTTTCGGCCCGGAGAATTACTACCTGGAGTTGCAGGACCACGGCTTCAGCGAACAGCGGGTGGCGAACCGGGAGCTTATAAAAATTCATAAAGAGATAGGAATTCCCTTGGTAGCGACCAACGATGTCCACTACGTCCGGCGCGAAGACGCCGGGAACCAGGACGTGCTTCTGGCCATCCAGACCGGAAAAAGCGTGGACGACCCGGGCCGGATGAAATTCCAGTCGGAAGAGCTGTACTTAAAGAGCCCGGAGGAGATGAAACTGCTCTTCGGCGAACTCCCCCTGGCCATTCAAAACACCGTGGAAATAGCCGGCCGCTGCCGGGTAGAGATGGACTTCGGCAACTATCTCCTGCCCCACTACGAGGTGCCCGAAGGCTTCAGCGCCGACACCTACCTGGTGAATCTTTGCCACCAGGGCGCCCGCAAGATCTACGGCGAACTGAGCGACGAGGTGCGGCAGCGGCTGGAGTTTGAGCTGGGTGTGATCAAGCAGATGGGCTATGCGGCCTACTTCCTGATCGTCTGGGATTTCATCTACTTCGCCAGGGAGAGCGGAATCCCGGTCGGCCCCGGCCGCGGCTCCGCCGCCGGCAGCCTGGTGGCCTACAGTCTGGGGATAACCAACATCGACCCGTTGAAGTACGGGTTGCTGTTCGAGCGTTTTTTAAATCCGGATCGGGTATCCATGCCCGACATTGATGTGGATATCTGTTACGAGCGACGCGGTGAGGTCATTGACTACGTGGTCCGGAAGTATGGTTCGGACCGGGTGGCCCAGATCATTACCTTCGGCACCATGGCGGCGCGGGCCGCCATCCGGGATGTGGGCCGGGCCCTTTCCATGCCTTACGGCGATGTGGACAAGGTGGCCAAGCTGATCCCGGCCGAACTGCACATGACCATCGAAAAGGCCCTGACCGATGCTTCTGATTTAAAAGAGCTGTACGGGAAAAACCCGGAAATAAAGAAATTAATCGACACCGCCGCCGCCCTGGAGGGAATGCCCCGGCACGCTTCCACTCACGCGGCCGGCGTGGTGATCACCCGGGACCCGCTGACTCATTACCTTCCGCTGTACAAGGCGTCCGACGGGCCGGTGACCACCCAGTTCCCCATGGGTACGGTGGAAGCGCTCGGCCTCTTGAAAATGGATCTCCTGGGGCTGCGCACCTTAACCGTAATAGCCGACGCCCTGCGCGCCATTGTTGAAGGGAAAGGCGAGCCGGTGGACATCGACCGCATCCCCCTCGACGATACCCATACTTACGAGATGTTATCCCGGGGCGAGACAGCGGGT
>Ga0209347_1001632_pt1 | contig 34646 bp, 37 predicted proteins | sample AutmiccommuBRH23_FD_187382 | JGI IMG/M metagenome (GOLD analysis project Ga0209347, IMG submission 187382) | Deep subsurface microbial communities from Mt. Terri, Switzerland - Autotrophic microbial communities BRH/23 (SPAdes) (version 2) | ecosystem: Environmental > Aquatic > Deep subsurface >...
GGCGGACGAATACCGCGGCTGCGCTTCGCCGTTGAGGAAGTGACGGGTCATGCCGAGTTGCCAGTCGGCAGTGTGCAGAAACCGCATCTCAACCCGTCCTCTCCGTCGGTGGTCATCCAGGCAACGCGAGTGTAGGGCGGGCCGCCGACAACTCCAGGGACGCGCACCGGCATGGCCTACCGTTATTCGGATGAGCCCCGCCACTGACACGAGCGACAGGTACCGCACGCTGTTGCTGCTTCGCCACGCCAAGTCGGACTATCCGTCCGGTGTCGCCGACCACGACCGGCCCCTGGCGCCCCGGGGCGTCCGGGAGGCGGCACTGGTCGGTGACTGGATCAGGGCGAACGTCGGCGATGTCGACGCGGTGCTGTGTTCGACGGCCATGCGCACCCGCCAGACGCTGGAGCGCAGTGGGGTCCGCGCGCCGGTGCAGTACGTGGATCGCATCTACGAGTCCTCCCCCGGCATCGTCATCGACGAGATCAACGAGGTGCGATCACGGTTCGCAGGCGATATCGGCGGGCACGGCGAACTCGCGACCCTGCTGGTGGTCGGCCACGAACCGGTGATGTCGTCGCTGGCGCTGAACCTGGCGAACGACGAGACCAGCAACGGCGCTGTCGCCCAGGAGATCTCGGCGAAGTTCCCCACCTCGGCGATCGCGGTGCTGCGCACCACCGAGCCGTGGGATCAGCTGGCGCTGGGCAACGCCGAACTCGTCGCGTTTCACATCGCGCGCTGAGCGCGCAATCCGGCGTGGGCGCGCTGAGCGCGCGAGCTACGCGCGGGTGGCCAGCGTCAGTTCCATCAGCTTGATCGCCATCCCGCAGGCGTCGATGCCGGGCGTCTGAGGATTGACCCACCAGCCCACCACCCCGGCGGCGTCGCTGGCGACACCGCAGGCGCCATTCGGATCGCTCGGGCGCATCACGATCGATTGGATGCCGGCGATCGACCGACTCTCGATCTGATACTCCAACTCCTCGGCGACCGTGCGTTCGTTGTCGAGGCTGCCCTGCTCGAACCAGAAGCGGGTGATGTCGACAAGGCCCGCGGGATTGGCCGCCTGCCACCGGCAGACCGCGCCGACGAAGGTGCTCTGGATGTCAAGTGGGTCGGCGCCGACGGTCTCGGCGAGGATGTCCTCGGTCAGCACCTCGCATTCCTTCAACAGGTTGGGGTACTGGCGCTGCGAGTCGTCGTTGCGGGGCACGCTTCCCGTGCCCGACTTGGCCGCGGTGCCCTCGACCGTCTGCGTGCACCCGGTCAGCACGACCAGACCGGCCAGAGCCGCGGCCGCACCTGCCAGTGCGCGGCGGGCGCTCACTTGGAGTTCACAATCGACTGGCGGGTCAGTTCCTTGGCGACGTCGCACGCGTCGGGAAAGGGCTCATCCGCGTAGCTGATCGACCACTCGATGAAGTCGTCTCCGAACTGGACGCCGATCTCGCAGAGGTTCACGCCGACCGTCGGGTCCTCGTTGATCCCCATGAAGCCGTCGTGACCCTCGATGCTGATGTCCTCGACGCTGGTGCGGGACAGTTCCATGGTCTTGCGTTCCCGGCCGATGGGACTGCCGCGGAACCAGGTGAACGAGAAGTGCGGGCCGAGGATGCTGCCGCCGGCCAGCCACTGACACCCCACCGATGTCTTGGCGGTGTTGACCAGCCCGGGCACCCGCGTCTGCTTGATGACCTCCTCGTCACTGACTCCTCCGCACTGCGGAAAGAAGGGGCCGTGCGAGACGGCCTGCTGCGGCTCCTCGGTTGACGGCACTTCAGGGGACGTCGGCGGTTCGGAGCACGCGGCAAGAACCGGGAGCATGGCCGCGGCCACGACGGCCAGCGCCCCGCGCACGCGAGGAGCAGATGTGGCCTGCGCCGACTTGCTGGGTGTCACGCCATGCACTGTAGCGGCAGCCCACTGGGCGGACCACCGACATGCCGACTGACCTGGTTTTTTAGGGAATTCTCAGGCGGGGCAGCCGAACACGCGTCCCGCAGCCCGGGTATGCGACAGTAGCGGGATGCTCTGGGGGCTGCTCCGACAGCACGTGCGGCCGTACCGGTCGCTGCTCGCGGTGGTGGCAGCGCTCCAGGTCATCAGCACTCTGGCGACGCTGTACCTGCCGACCGTCAACGCCGCGATCATCGACGAAGGCGTCGCGCAGGGCGACCTGGCTCGCATCGTCGAGCTCGGGGCGGTGATGCTTGCCGTGACCGCACTTCAGGTGCTGTGCGCCGTGGGGGCGGTCTACTTCGGGTCGCGCGCCAGCATGGGCGTCGGCCGGGACCTGCGCTCCGTGATGTTCCACCATGTGACCGGCTTCTCGGCCGAGGAGACCGCACGGTTCGGCGCCCCGTCGCTGCTGACACGGACCACCAACGACGTCCAGCAGATCCAGCTGCTGGTGCAACTGACGGCCACGATGCTGATCACCGCCCCGATCATGTGCGTCGGGGGCATCTTCATGGCGATCCACCAGGAGGCGGGTCTGTCGTGGCTGCTGGTGGTCAGCGTGCCGGTGCTCGCGCTCGCCAACTATTGGATCGTGTCGCACCTGCTGCCGATCTTCCGGCGGCTGCAACGCCAGATCGACGCGATCAACCGCGTGATGCGCGAGCAGCTCACCGGCCTGCGGGTGGTGCGGGCCTTCGCGCGGGAACCGTTCGAGCGCAACCGTTTCGCCGAGACCAACAACGCGCTGTCCGGTACGGCACTGGAGGCGGGCCGGTGGCAGGCGTTGATGCTGCCCGTGACGACGCTGGTGATCAACGTGTCCAGCGTGGCGCTGATCTGGTTCGGCGGCCAGCGCATCGACGCGGGTCAGATGCAGGTCGGCTCGTTGATCGCGTTCCTGTCGTACTTCATGCAGATCCTGATGGCGGTGCTGATGGCGACGTTCATCCTGGTGGTCATCCCGCGCGCGTCGGTGTGCGCGGAGCGCATCACCGAGGTGCTCTCCACCCAGCCGGCGATCACCAGCAGCCCGGAGGCGCTGTCGCCGCCGGCCATCAGGGGCGAGATCCGCTTCCAATCAGCGACATTCAGCTACCGCGGTGCCGAACGCCCGGTGTTCCAGGATGTTTCACTGACGGCACAGCCGGGGACGACGACCGCGATCGTCGGATCGACGGGGTCGGGCAAGTCCACGCTGCTGTCGTTGGTCTGCCGGATGTACGACGTGACCGGCGGCTCGGTGAGCGTGGACGGGATCGACGTGCGCGACTTCGACATCGAGGCGCTCTGGTCGGCCATCGGGCTGGTCCCGCAGCGCGGTTACCTGTTCTCGGGCACGGTCGCCGACAACCTGCGCTACGGCAGAGCTGACGCGACCGACGAGGAGATGTGGGACGCGCTGCGGGTGGCCGCCGCCGATGACTTCGTCGGCGCCCACCCCGACGGCCTCGACATGCGGGTGGCTCAGGGCGGCATGAACTTCTCCGGGGGGCAGCGCCAGCGGCTGGCGATCGCCCGAGCCGTCATCCGCCGGCCCTCGATCTACCTGTTCGACGACGCGTTCTCGGCGCTCGACGTGCACACCGATGCGCGCGTGCGCACCGCCCTGCGGGAGGTCTCGGCGGCGGCGACGGTGGTGATCGTCTCGCAACGCATCTCGACGGTCGCCGAGGCCGACCAGATCGTCGTCATCGACGACGGGCGCGTGGTGGGCGCCGGATCCCATGAACAACTGCTACGGACATGTGATCCCTACCGGGAGTTCGCGGACTCCCAGTCGGTGAACGCGGGCCGGCCGTGACCGGACCGATGGCGCGAGGGATTCGCATGTCCGAACCGCCGCAGGTTCGGTCCCGGGACTTCAAGGGCTCGGCGATCAGGCTGCTCAAACGTCTCACCCCGCAGCGCGGCCTGACCGTCGCGGTGATGGTGCTCGGTGTCGGCGGCATCGCGATCGGGGTGGTCGGGCCCCGGATTCTCGGCCATGCCACCGATCTGCTGTTCAACGGCGTGATCGGGCGGCAGTTGCCTGCGGGCCTGACCAAGGAGCAGGCCGTCGAGGCCGCGCGGGCCCGCGGCGACGGCACCTTCGCCGACCTGCTGTCGGGCATGAACGTCGTTCCCGGTCAGGGCGTCGACTTCGGCGCCGTCGGCCGCACCCTCGCCCTGGCCCTTGCCCTGTATCTGGTTGCGGCCCTGCTGGTCTGGGTGCAGGCGCGGCTGCTGAACGTCGCCGTGCAGCGGACCATGGTGTCCCTGCGCGCCGATGTCGAGGACAAGGTGCACCGACTGCCCCTGCGGTACTTCGACTCGCGGCAGCGCGGCGAGGTCCTCAGCCGGCTGACCAACGATGTCGACAACGTGCAGACGTCGCTGCAGATGTCGATCACCCAACTGCTGACCTCGGTGCTGACCGTGTTCGCGGTGCTGGTGATGATGTTGACGATCTCCCCGCTGCTGACACTTCTCACCGTGGTGACGGTGCCGCTGTCGCTGTGGATCACCCGCTCGATCGCGCGGCGCTCACAGAAGTTGTTCGTCGCCCAGTGGCGCAACACCGGCAGGCTCAACGCCCACATCGAGGAGACCTACAGCGGCTTCACCGTGGTCAAGACCTTCGGGCACCGGGCCCACGCCGAGGAACAGTTCGGCGAACTCAACGACGACGTCTACCAGGCCAGCTTCGGCGCCCAGTTCCTGTCCGGGCTGGTGTCGCCGGCGACGATCTTCGTCGGCAACCTGAGCTATGTGGCGGTGGCGGTCCTCGGCGGTGTGCAGGTGGCGACGGGCCAGATCACCCTCGGCAGTATCCAGGCGTTCATCCAGTACGTCCGCCAGTTCAACCAGCCGCTGACCCAGATCGCGGGCATGTACAACACCCTGCAGTCCGGGATCGCGAGCGCCGAGAGGGTCTTCGACCTGCTCGACGCCGACGAAGAGCCGCCGGACCGGGCCCAGATACTGCCCGCCGGCGACAAGTCGCGCTCTGGACGTGTCGAATTCGACCACGTCTGGTTCAGCTACCAGCCCGGCACCCCGGTCATCGAGGACCTGTCGCTCATCGCCGAACCCGGCACCACGGTCGCCATCGTGGGCCCGACCGGCGCAGGCAAGACCACGCTGGTGAACCTGCTGATGCGGTTCTACGACGTCGACTCGGGGCGCATCCTGATCGACGGGGTGGACATCTCGTCGGTGAGCCGCAGTTCACTGCGGTCGCGCATCGGGATGGTGCTTCAGGACACCTGGTTGTTCGCCGGAACGGTGCACGAGAACATCGCCTACGGCCGCCCGGAGGCCACCGCGGAGGAGGTGCTCGAGGCGGCCAGAGCGGCGTACGTCGACAGGTTCGTCCATACGCTGCCCGACGGATACGACACCCGCATCAACGACGGCGGGACGAACATCAGCGCCGGGGAGAAGCAGCTCATCACGATCGCTCGCGCGGTGCTGGCCCGGCCCCAGCTGTTGATCCTCGACGAAGCCACCAGTTCGGTGGACACGCGCACCGAGGTGCTCATCCAGCACGCGATGGCGCAACTGCGCCGCGACCGCACGAGTTTCATCATCGCGCACCGGCTTTCGACGATCCGCGACGCCGACGTCATCCTGGTGATGGAGGCGGGCAGGATCGTGGAGCGCGGCAGCCACGCCGAGTTGCTGGCGCACCGTGGCGAGTATTGGTCGATGACACAGGCCTGACCCCGATCGTCGGATTAAGCGTTGTGCTTCGTGCAGTATGACGGCATGACCCCGACGTCGCGGACCGTGCACACGTTCTGCAGGTACTGCCTGGCCTCCTGCGGTATCGAGGTGACCGTCGAGGACAACCGCGTCACGAAGATCGCCGCGGACAAGAAGAACCCGCACACCTGGCACGACTTCTGCGCCAAGGGCCGCACCGCCAATCAGCTCGTCGAGCACCCCAGGCGGATCCTCAACCCGATGCGTCGAGTCGGCGATTCCTACGTCGAGGCCACCTGGGAGGAGGCCATCACCGACATCGCGGCCAGGATGAACGCCGTCATCGACGCCGACTGTCCGGACGCGGTCGGGGTGTACTACGGCAATCCGGCTGGGTTCTCGTCGTCGAACATCATCTTCATGAACGGCTGGCTGGACGCGATCGGCACCCGCAGCCGGTACTTCGTCGGCTCGATCGACCAGAACGCGATGCATGTCGTGGCGGCGGCGATGTACGGGTCGATCCTGATGGCGCCGGTGTCCGACATCGACAACTGCGATTACTTCCTGCTCGTCGGCACCAACCCCGCGGTCAGCGCCTGGAATTGGCTCGAAACCGTTCCGGGCGGGTGGCGCCGCGCGCTGGAACGCCAGGCCGGGGGCGCACAGATCGTCGTCGTGGATCCGTTGCGCACCGAGTCTGCGGAGAGGGCCGACCGCCACCTGGCGGTGCGCCCCGGCCAGGACTGGGCGCTGCTGCTGGCGATGGTCAAGGTGATCCTCGACGAGGGGCTCGAACACCAGCAGGACTGCTCCGAGCTGGCCACCGGCATGGATGACCTGCGCACCTTGGTCGCCGAGGCAGACATCGACGACCTGGCACGGCGGTGTGACCTCGACCGCGCTCAGATCGTCAGCGTGGCAAGGGAGTTCGCCTCCGCAGAACGCGCGATGGTGGTGACGCGCACCGGGGTCTCGATGCACCTGGCCGGCACGGTCGCGGAGTGGCTCGGCCACGTGCTCAACGTGATCACCGGAAGGATGGACCGCCCCGGCGGCCGCCGGTACGAGCCGGGTTACGTCGACGCGATCCGGATGTCCGGAATGGTCAAGGCGAGCCTGCACCGCAACCGGCTGTCCGGTCGCGAGATGGTGGCGGGCGCGCACGCGCTGTCCGAACTGCCCGAGGAGATCACCACGCCCGGCCGCGGGCAGATCCGCGCGATGGTCATCAACTGCGGCAACCCCGTGGTATCCGGACCCGACGGAGCCAGGCTCGACGAGGCACTGGCCCGGCTGGACCTGTTGGTGGCCATCGACTTCGTGCAGCGGGAGAGCCATCGCCATGCGCACTGGTTGTTGCCGGCGGTGCACTGGCTGGAGCGCGACGACCTGCTGGCGTTCACCAGCAACATGCACGACGAGCCGTACCTGCAGTACGGGGCCAAGGCCGTCGAACCGCCGCCTGGCGTGCGTCAGGAATGGCGGATCTTCGTCGACCTCGCCATCGCGATGCGCAAACCGCTGTTCCGCGCCAGAGGGCTCAACGGATTCATCAAGGCCACCCGCAGGGCTGCCGCGCTGACCCGAAATCCCCGCCTCGAGTTCACCCCGCACTGGATCGACCGGCTGGTGGTCGCCACCGGGCGAAAGGTCGACGGCCGCAGGATCAGATGGCGTGACGTCATCGCGCATCCCCACGGCTGGGTGCTGGGACCGCGCGAGTTCGGGCACTTCAGGGAGGCGCTGCGCACCCCCGGCAAATTGGTGCGGGTGGCACCGGACGAATTCGTCGCGCGAACAAGAGAACTCCTCGGTGAGCCGCATCCTGAGGTGCCGGCCGGGTATCCATTCCTGATGGCCAACCGGCGCCACCGGCACTCGATGAACTCCTGGCTCAACGAGCTGCCCGGGCTTCACCCCGCGGGCAAGCGCAACGAGGTCCTCATCCACCCCGACGACGCGGCCGTCCTCGGCGTCGGCGATGGTGATCGGGTCAGGGTGTTCTCGCCGGTCGGCGCGATCGAGTTGGCGGCGTCGCTGAGCCAACGTCCCCATCCTGGCGTGGTCGTGATCGACCATGGTTGGGGCTCAGGGGTTTTCGACCCGCGCGGGGGCACCGAGCCGCAGTCTTTCGGCGCGAACCGCAATCTGCTCGTCGACGCCGGCCCTGTGGATCCGCTGTCGCAGACCTCGGCGCTGAACTCGTCCTACGTCGCCGTCGAGCTCGCCTGACCCCCACTGCCGAAATGGCATTCCAGCAGAACTCTTGCGAGTGGGTACCTGCTGGAATGCCATTTCGGCGAAGTTCGGGCTCTGACTAGACCTGCGGGCCCTGCGCCCGTAGGTCGTCGACGTTGCGCATGGCGTCGCGCAGCTTGCCGAGCCACTCGTCGGCGTGCTCGCCGACCAGCCGGACCGACCACGCGAGCGCGTCGGACCGGGACCGGGCGACACCGGCGTCCACCAGGGTGTCCAGCACCTGGCGCTCCGGCTGCCGCAGCCGGGTCATCACCGGCACTGCGATGTGGGTGAACAGGACTCGCTCCGGCTGGCCCTCGCCGACCGCGGGTATCTCGACGCCCCAGGCGACCTTGCGGCCATAGCGTGCCTCGGCCTCGTCGGCGATACGCATCCGTTCAGAGCGCGTCTGCTCACGGAACCGCGCCGCCCGGCCCGACGCCCGGGCCTCGCTCTCGGCGCCCTCGGAATCCGGCAGCCGGCCGATCACGGTGATCTCTTCGCGGTCGACGATGACCTCGGGGTCGCCGTCGAACCACTCTTCGGGGAGTCGGCCGCCGAACCAGTCGGGGGCGTCTGTCGCATCGGGTTGGTCGGCCTGCTGCCAGCCGCCGGGGCGGCCCGGCCGTCGGCCGTGGGGATGATGATGTCGCATGATTACATGCTTACACCGTTACAACCCTGCTGGATGCGTGTTCACCACCGGCGAAACAGTTCGTGAGTCGCCCGTCAGCCGCGCTTCATCAGCACTGCCGCGCCGCCGCCGATGACCGCCGCGATCAGCAGCACCGCCGCCCAGCCGGCGCCGAACAACCACCACACGACCCCGAGTGCCACCAGGACGGGAGACAGCGCGAACAGCACCATCCCGGGGTGCGCCTTGATGACCGCCAGGGCGCCCTGGGCACGTTGGCGATCTATTTCCTTTGCCATCACCCAAGGATGCCAGTACACCGGCTTGTCGCGGCATAGGGTGAAATCCGGCTTGAACATCAAGGAGGCAGCTATGACCGGACCTGGACAAGGCAGTTGGCAGCCCGACCCCGAGGGACGCTACGAGTACCGGTGGTTCGACGGACAGCAGTGGACCGATCAGGTGTCCCAGCACGGACAGGTGACTCGGTCACCGCTGGGCGGCGCACCCGCGCCGCAGGCGGGGACACCGGTTCAGGGGCAGTACCAGGGCGGTCAGGCGCAGCCCGCCTCCGGCGGCGGTGACGGGTTCGCCGGCATCAGCGGTGACCTGGTCGACGGGCGTTTCAGCGAAAAAGAAGACAAGGCGATCGCGAACCAGAACTCGCGGCTGCTCAGGGTGCGTCTCGGCGAGCCGTTCATGGCCCGGCAGGGCTCGATGGTCGCCTATCAGGGCAACGTGGACTTCTCCTTCGAAGGCGGCGGGGCGTCGAAGTTCATCAAGAAGGCCCTCACCGGCGAGGGCCTGCCGCTGATGCGCTGCGCGGGCCAGGGCGACGTCTTCCTCGCCGAGCGGTCCTATCACGTGCACCTGCTCAACCTGACCAACACCGGGCTGTCGATCAGCGGCAAGAACGTGCTGGCGTTCTCGTCGAGCCTGGACTGGAACATCGAGCGGGTGAAGGGCGGCAGCATGGTCGCCGGCGGCCTGTTCAACACCACGCTGCGCGGCACCGGCTGGGTCGCGTTGACGACCGACGGCCCCCCGGTGGTGCTCAACGCGGCAGAGGCGCCGACGTTCGCCGACACCAACGCGGTGGTGGCGTGGTCGGCGAACCTGCAGACGCAGCTGAAGACGAGCTTCAAGGCGGGCGCTTTGATCGGGCGCGGTTCCGGCGAGGCCGTGCAGGTGTCGTTCTACGGCAACGGGTTCGTCATCGTGCAACCGTCCGAGGGCGTGCAGATCACGGCGGCGCAGTAGGTCACAGCTCGAGCAGGACCGTCACCGGTCCGTCGTTGACGAGTTCGACGGCCATGTCCGCACCGAAGACCCCGGTCTGCACCTCGGCGCCGAGGGCCGACAGGGCTGCGGCGAACGCGTCGACCAACGGCTCGGCGACCGCACCCGGCGCCGCGGCGTTCCACGTCGGGCGTCGCCCCTTGGTCGTGTTGCCGTACAGCGTGAACTGACTCACCACCAGGATCGGCGCACCGACATCGCTAGCGGATTTCTCGTCGTCGAGAATCCTTAGCTGCCAGAGCTTCTCGGCCAGCCGCCGCGCTACGGCGGCGTCGTCGGTATGGGTGACGCCGACCAGCGCAAGCAGCCCCTGCCCGTTCGGGCGGATAGCGCCGACCACCTGACCGCCGACCATCACGGAGGCCGACGTGACTCGCTGCACCAGAACACGCATGGCCGCAGATGCTGCCACGCGGCGGGCGTCACCGGATCGTGTCCGGTGCCAGCGTGACAGGTGCTTCCACTGAGGTCAGTGTGATGAGCAGGATTACTGCCCTGGGGTCATGCTTCCCGGCATCATGTCTCCGGGTTCCATATCTCCGGGCATCATTTCCCCGGGTTCCATATCTCCGGGCATCAAGCCCCCGGGCGCCATCTCCCCGGGCATCATGCCCTGGTTTATGGGCAGGCCGCATCTGGCGCTGAGATCCATGACGGGTTGGTGGATGCCTCGGAACGCGGCCGCCACGTCCGGGTGGGTGTCGACGTACGCCCTGATCGTGGCGTGCCGCTCCTGGGGCGTGGCCTTGCTCCTGGCATCGATGAACACCTGTTGGACATCCGGACGGGAGTCCAGGTAGTCGGCCATCTGGGTCATCGCGGCGGCGTGCGCCCGCATCACCGATGCCGGAGAACACGGATCCGGGGGCGGCTGCGCAGTCGCTACGCCGGCTCCTGCGAATACCACGATTCCCGCAGCGACCCCGGCAGCGGCCGCGCCGAACACACGCCGTGAAATCCCTCTGTCATGCAAACCCTTACTCACTGTCATCACTCCCCTCGAACAGCTGCTTCCGGTTACCGCGGAACGCCCCACTTGTGCCGGCGCGTTACCCGAACACTCCCTCAGCCGTATGTCAGGGAGCATCGGCGTGGATTCACGTCCACCGCACGATCATGATCTCGTTTTCGCAACCTATCAGAAATCTACGTAGTTGGTCCGCACTTCGCCGGAATCAGCTGCGGCGACCCGGGCCGATCACCAGCGCCGCTGACGATGGCGGAGGCCCTGACCGAAACGCAGGTCCGTGCGCACGCGCCCCTTTCAAGGATCTCGCCGATCACCACCTCCGGTCGAAACCGGTCGCAGTACCGGTTTGCTCGTGACGTTGCGGAAGGTTGGCAGGGTCGATCCCGCGGGACTTTGGTCAATCCAGCTTGTGTCCTTCGTCCTACGTAGTAGGTACGTAGGACAGTTGGCACGGCCTGAGTCAGGAGCGCAGCGTTAGCCGCACTCCTTACGGAAGGAACGTGGGATGAAGCCCAAATACTTGCCGTGGTACGCGCTGGCCGCGGCCGTCGCCTTCGTTGCTGCCGTTGCCATCGGTGTTCCCGCATCAACGCTCCTGCTTCTACTCATCGTATCGGCATGCCCGCTGATGATGCTGTTCATGATGGGGGGTCACGGCGGTAGCGAGGGTGCCGACTGCGGCGATTCGCATCGACAGCACGAATCCGCCGGACGCTCCGAGCGAGCTGGTAACGAACAGTCATGAACCGCGCGGCAGGGAGTTCGGCAACGTCCGCTGAGCGGGCGACCGGATCGTCCCCCGCATCCGTGCTCGCGGCCGAGGGCATCGAGAAGACGTTTCGCCGGGGCATTTGGCCACTGGCGCAACGCCAGCAAGTGCTGCGGGGCGCCGATCTCACCCTGTACCCGGGCGAAGTCGTCGGACTGGTGGGCGAAAACGGTTCCGGCAAGTCGACGATGATGAAGATCCTGGTGGGCGAGTCATCGCCTGACGCGGGCAGCGTGACCCACGCCGGTGTGCTGGGGTATTGCCCGCAGCAGCCTGTGGTCTATGAACGACTGACGTGCGACGAGCACATCGAATTGTTCGCCCGCGCCTACCGGATGACCCATGAAGCCGAGCGGCGCGCGCGACGAGATCTCTACGAAGCGTTGGGCTTTGAACGGTATGCCAGCACCCGGGCGGATCGCCTGTCGGGCGGCACGCTGGCCAAGCTCAACCTGACCCTGGCGATGCTCGCCGATCCGCCGGTGTTGCTGCTCGACGAGCCCTATGCGGGATTCGACTGGGACACCTACCTGAAGTTCTGGGAGCTGATGAGCCACCGCCGCGAAGGGGGGCGATCGGTGTTGATCGTCAGCCATTTCGTGACCGACGAACAGCGCTTCGACCGCATCGTTCAGCTGTGCGACGGCCAATTGTGCATGGGACAGGCTCTCGCGCGATGACTACCGCCGCACACGAGCAATGGCGGCCAATACTGCTGCTGACCCGCTCTTTCGTCGCCGACTACGTGCGCAACCCGGTGAACTTGATCGTCCTGGTCCTGGTGCCGCTGGTGTTCGTCATGGTGGCCGCGCGCTCACTGGCCGACACGATGGAGTTGTTGGGCGGGGATCTCGGCCTCGCGCTCGAGACCACGACGGCGGGCTGGGCGGCCGGCTTTCTCTCCAGCCTGGCGATGTACTTCCAAATCCGTTCCGCCCGCGCCGCGGACAAGCGGATGCTGCTGGCCGGCCTGCCACCGGCACGTCTGATCGCGGCCCGAGCGGGCACCGGCCTGCTGCTCGCTGGACTGGTGTCGGCGGTCGCGTTGGCCGCGCTGGCGGTGCGCACCGGAATCGACGATCCGGGCCGCGCGATCGCCGGCACATTGATGTTCGCCATCATCTATCTGGCGATCGGCGCGCTTGTCGGTGTGGCGGTTGGCAATCCGGTCAACGGCGCGGTGGTGATCCTGCTCATCTGGATGGTCGACGTGTTCTTCGGCCCCGGGGGCAGCGGTGGCGACTTCGTGATATCACGATTCTTCCCAACGCATTTCGTCACTCTGTGGATGGTCGACCTGCCATCTCGTCACGGTGGGCGGCTGGGCGATCTCGGAATTTCCCTTGTCTGGGTCGTGGGCGCCGTTGTGGTCGCCGGGGCGGTGTTGGCGGCCGGCTCCCGCACGGGCCGACGTAGCCATCGCTCTTCCGGACAGTTGGCTACCGCGCTGCGGTTCGGTCTGGTCGACCTGCGCCGAAACCCGGTGCTGTTGGTGCTTCTGGTGATCGTGCCGGTGATTTTCGTGTTGCTCTCGGAGATCACCACACCGGCCCGCGACCTGGTCCTGACCGTGACCAAGGACGGCGCCTCCCGCACCGAGTCGTTCTGGTTCCCCGAAGTTCATGCCGGAACCATGACTCCGATCGCGGTCGCGTCGCTGGCCGCCCTGGCGGGCATGTTCGTGGTCATCGACGCCGCGGCAGGAGACAGACGGCTACGGGTTGCCGGCTACCGCACGGGAGTCGCGGTATCGGCCCGGCTCGGCGTCGTCGCCGTCGCCGTTGTCGTCATAACGGTGGCCGCACTTGCCGTCACGGCGACCGTGTTCGATGCTCGGCAATGGGCCTGGTACGCCGGCACCAACCTACTGCTCGGGATGACCTATGCGCTGGTCGGCGTGATCATCGGACCACTGTTCGGTCGCGTCGCCGGGGTGTTCATCGCCTTCCTGATCCCGTTCCTCGATCTCGGGATCGCTCAGAGCCCGATGCTTCGTCCCGAACCCGAGGAATGGGCAAATGTGTTGCCCGGATACGGCTGGACCAAGGTTCAGTTCGACGCCGCGCTTACCGCCGACTTCGACCAACTCGGGCCGCTGCTGGCCGGACTGGCCTGGTTTGGCGGGGCGCTGATCGTGGCCGTACTGGTGCTTGCGCGCGGACGCAGAGCTACCCGATGACCGCGTCGCGGTCCCTGCCGTCACCTACAGCCTCTGTACGTAGATCGTCGACGTGACGACCGATTGTTCACAGCAGCGACGTCGACCCGCACACCGCGCCCGAAATGGCCACGAGCGCGGAGACCACGGGGCCGGCAGCGACAATCGTGACGACAGCGATCATCAGTGCGGTTCGGCCCAGTTCCCTACGGGGTGCGGAGGCGAGCCGCTCGGCGCGGGCCAGCACCGCCACCCCCGTGGCGCCGAGGGCGCCGGCCGCGACTGGCGCGGCGCCGGTGAGCGCGAAAATGCCACTCAGAAGCGGACCCCGACCGTGTTCACGGGCCGCACGGTCGTCCGCGCACATCTCGAGAAGCCGCGTGACATGGTCGGCTCCTTCGGTCATCAGCCTCAGTTTCGGGAAGGTGCCTGCCAGGGCGCGCGCGACCGCGACGATCTGAGGATGGTGCCCGTCCAGATGAGCCTGTTCATGGGCGAGGATCGCCGCGAGCTCGGGCTTGCTGAGCGTGTCCAGGGCACCGGTGGTGACGACGACGGCGTGCGGGCGCCCGGCGACACAGTAGGCCGCAGGCGCTGCGACGTCGAGCACGACGGCGTGAAGCCCCCTGACGCGCCGTCCCACGAGATGTACCGCGCGCGCATGGCTGTGGGTTTGGCCGCGCATGTGGCCCAGGGCTCGGAGGAGTCGCCCCGCGCCGGCGACCACCGCCATCGTGCCAAGCCCGGCGAGGCCCCAGAGCCCGATTTGTATCACCGAGCCCGCGGTCCCGTCCGTGAGACGACCACGCAGGGTCTCCAAACACAGCACGACGACGGCGCTGGGATGATCCCAGTGGTGCGCGAAGTCGGCGATTGCGAAAGCTACTGCACCCAACCACGAGGCCACGACACTCGCGATCGCGATACCCCACGCGGCAGCGCCGAGGCGCGGGTGATGTCCGGTGTCGGTCAGTCGGCTCAACGAAGCCGGCGCGCCAATCAGCGCGACCAGGCTGCAGAGCAGCAGAAAGACCGCAACGCTCACTTTCCTGACCTTCGGGTTCGCGCGGTGATCCGCCGCAATGCCGCGCGGAGCCGGGCGGATTCCTCGGGCCCGATCTGTTCGACGAAGTGATTGAGCACGAGATCGGACCGCCCTCCCGCGTCAAGTGCATCCCTCATCAGACGGGCGCTGTGCTCCTCACGACTCAAGGTCGGCCAGTAGCGGTAGGCCTTTCCGTCCTTCTCCCGGGCAAGCCAACCCTTGGTGTGCAGGTTGTCCATCGTCGACATCACGGTGGTGTAGGCGATCTCGCGTTCGCCGGCGAGTTCGTCGAACACATCACGAACCGTGGTGGTCTGTTCGCCACCGTCCCAGATCCGGTCCATGATGACCGCCTCGAGCTCGCCGAACCCGCGCCTGCGCATGTGCTTGCCTTCCGTCAGCCGCAACGAGCATACGTCCGTCAGGCGGTCAGACGCGGACCAACTACGTAAGTAGATAGTAGATCCCGGGCGACGAGAGTACGCAGATCTCAGTTGCGGAACTTTATAGAGCCAGAGACTATTTCGGGGCGAAGTGCTTACCGGGCTATCCGTCGCCAGTCGGCCTCGGCATGAGCGATTTGAACCTCCGCAGCCGCAGGCTGTTGCTGACGACGAACAACGAGGAAAGCGCCATCGCCGCACCTGCGAGCATCGGGTTGAGCAGGCCGGCCGCGGCCAGCGGCAACGCGGCCACGTTGTACGCAAACGCCCAGAACAGATTGCCCTTGATCGTCGCCAGCGTCTTTCGCGAGAGCCGGATCGCATCGGGCGCCGCGCGCAGATCCCCCCGCACCAACGTCAAGTCGCTGGCCTCGATGGCCACGTCGGTACCCGTGCCCATCGCCAGGCCGAGGTCGGCCTGCGCCAGTGCGGCCGCGTCGTTCACCCCGTCGCCGACCATGGCAACGACCTTGCCCTCGGCCTGCAACCGCTTGACGGTCTCGACCTTGTCCCGCGGAAGTACCTCGGCGATGACATCGTCGATCCCGACCTGCCGAGCGATGGTGCGCGCCGCACCCTCGTTGTCGCCGGTCAGCATGATCGGGGTGAGTCCGAGCGCACGCATCTGCCGGACCGCCTCCGCCGAGGTCGGCTTGACCGCGTCGGCGACCACCAGCGCGCCGCGCGCACGGCCGTCCCAGCCGACCGCGACGACGGTCTTGCCCTCGGCTTCGGCCTGATGGGCGAGCTCCACGAGCTGCTCTGGCAGGCGCTGAGACCAGTCGGCGAGCAGTTGTCGACGACCCACCACCACGGCGCGGCCATCAACGATGCCCTGCACGCCGAGGCCCTCCATGTTCGCGAACTCCTCGACGTCGGGCAGTTCCCCGACTTTCTCCCGCGCGCCCTTGGCGATCGCCTTGGCGATCGGATGCTCCGACGAATCCTCCAGCGCCCCCGCCAGTCGCAGGACCTCGTCCGGGCGTTCGCCGTCGGCCGTGATCACGTCGAGCAGGGTCATCGTGCCCGTGGTGACGGTGCCGGTCTTGTCGAGCACGATCGTATCGACGCGGCGGGTGGACTCGAGCACCTCGGGTCCCTTGATCAGGATGCCGAGTTGCGCCCCGCGACCGGTACCGACCATCAGGGCGGTCGGCGTGGCCAGTCCGAGCGCGCACGGGCAGGCGATGATCAGCACCGCCACCGCGGCGGTCAGGGCCGCGGCGGCCGATCCTCCGGCGCCGATCCAGAACCCGGCTGTCGCCACCGCCAGCGCGATGACGATGGGCACGAAGATCCCGGAGATCGTGTCGGCCAGCCGTTGCGCCTTTGCCTTACCGGTCTGAGCTTGTTCGACCAGCTCGGCCATCAGCGAGAGCTGGGTGTCGGACCCGATCCGGTTGGCGCGCACCACGAGCCGGCCGCCGACGTTGATCGTCGCGCCGGCCACTTGGTCGTCCGGGCCGACCTCCACCGGCACCGATTCGCCGGTGAGCATGGACGCGTCCACCGCCGATGTGCCCTCGATCACTACGCCGTCGGTGGCGATCTTCTCTCCGGGCCGCACGACGAATTCATCGCCGACCACGAGTTGGTCGACTGGAATACGTTGCTCGACACCATTTCTGCGGACCGCAACGTCCTTGGCGCCCAGCTCGAGCAATGCACGCAGCGCGGCGCCTGCACGACGCTTGGCGCGGGCCTCGAAGTACCGGCCGGCGAGGATGAACGTTGTGACGCCTGCGGCGACCTCGAGGTAGATGTTGCCCGTTCCGTCGACGCGCGAGATGGTCAGCTCGAAGGGGTGCGTCATCCCGGGCATTCCGGCAGTGCCGAAGAACAGCGCGTAGACCGACCAGCCGAACGCGGCGATCGTGCCCATCGAGATCAACGTGTCCATGGTGGCGCTGCCGTGGCGCAGATTGGCCCACGCGGCCTGGTGGAACGGCCATGCGCCCCACACCACCACTGGCGCCGCCAACGTCAGCGACAGCCACTGCCAGTTGGTGAACTGCAGGGCCGGGATCATGGCCATCGCGATCACGGGCGCGCTCAGCGCTATCGAGATCAGCAGCCGCCGACGCAGCGCGGCCGTCGGATCATCTGAGACGGGCGTGTCCGAATCGCCTTGACTGGCAGCGACTGCCGGTTTCGGCAGCTCCGCTGTATAGCCCGCCTGCTCGATCGTCGCCACCAACTCATCCGGCGAGACATCAGCGACGAAGTCGACGCTGGCCTTCTCGGTCGCAAAGTTCACCGTTGCCGTGACGCCGTCGATCTTGTTGAGCTTCTTCTCGATTCGGGCGGCGCAGGAAGCGCACGTCATTCCGCCAACCCGCAGGTCGACGTGTTCGGTCGAAGGTGTCTCGGTGAGGGAGTTCATGCCGTGCTCCTCTGAGCTGATTCGAATTCTAGTGGCCGTGGCCATGGGCCGGTTCGGGCGTAGGAATGGTCACCGCCGGTTCCTGCCCGGGGCGGATGGACACGGTGAACTCGGCGGTTCGCACCACGTTCCCGTGCTTGAAGTCGAGGAACAGCCGATAGTCCCCATAACTCGGGAACGTGGTGTCGAACCCGATCTGGGGGCCGGCGGGGGTGGCGCCGTCGCCGGGAACGCCCATCGGGTGGACGTGCAGGTAGGCCAGGTCGGACGCACGAAGCGCCACCAGATGACCGTAGGCACCGAGGTAGGGCTGAAGATCGGTGACCGGCTTGCCATCACGGCTGATGGACAGGACCAGCGGAGATGACTCGCCGGCCTTGCCCGCACCGCTCAGCGTCACGGTGTATCCGTCTACGGTGGCAGTCGTCGCCGCAGGCGGCAGCGGCTGAGGCTGATAGCCCCCGGCGACGTGCAGGTCCGCTCCGAGGGTCAGTCCCTCACCCCCCGCCGGAACGAAGTCAGCGAACACGCGGTAGTCACCCGCAGCGAGGTCGACGGGAACACTCCATGTTCCACTGTCCGCCAAGGTCGGATGGACGTGCTGGAAGCCGGCCATGTCACGGCGGACCACGATCAGGTGCAGCTGCTTCTCATGACTTTCGACGTACCGCGTTACCGGGGCGCCGCCGGCATCGGTGATCCGAAACCGGAGGGGGATCTGCTTACCTGCGCGGGCACGCGACTCCACCAGGTCGAGCGTGTACCCGTCCTCGGTGGATGACAGCCCCGCCGGAAGGTCAGCGGCCGGCGCATCCTGCACCTCCGTCGGCTGGGCTTGATGGGGTTGTGGTTCAGCGGCCGTGCCACCGGCGCCGCCTACCGTGGCGCCGACGCCGAAGGCTGCCGCGAACACCACCGCGAGGCCGAGGGCGAACCCGGCAATCTTCTGGGGCGCGTTCATCAGGATCAAGCCGCGAGGTGGTAGCCGGCCTCTTCGACCGCATCCTTGATCGCTTCGACCTCGACCTCACGTTCGCCCTCGATGGTGACCATGCCGCTAGCCAAGTCAACGTCGACGGCGGTGACACCAGGGATGCCGCCTACCTCTTCACGCACTGAGGCGGCGCAATGTCCGCAGGTCATCCCGGTGACGGTGACGGTGACGGTGCTCATGCTGCTTTCCTTCCCTTGATCCGGTGTACTCGACGCTTTTCATACCATACCCCCCTAGGGTATGAAATACCAGCGTCGATGTAGGGTGACCGCCATCCGTGACCTCCGACCATCCGGAAGGCGGAATCGGAGCCGCCGCTTCCGCAGTTAGCGGGAAGTTGTGACAGTGCACAGATGTCGAGTGGCTCACCCGATTGTGGACAGGCACCGCGGTGAAATCGATGTAGGTTCTGTGAAGATTTGCTCTACGCCATCGACCCTACGGGGCTCCGCGCCACAGGCGGTGGCGTCAACCGATCGGCGCCGTGATCGTGACGTCAACTCGATTCACCATCGGCCCTACGTGCACGGAAAAGCTTCACGTCCGACTTGATCCCCTTGAGGCGCCGGGCACCGGCGAATGACCAGGTGAACCGCTCGTCGTCCCCGATCGCCTCCCGCGCGGACTCTGCGACCAGCACCGAACCCGGGCGGGCGGAACGGTCACCCGGGCCGCGAGGTTTACCGGGCTGCCGAACCAGTCCCCCTCCCGGCTCACCGCCATGCCGGTGGCCACCCCGGCATGCAGCCGGGGAAAGCCGTCGTCGCTCTCCGTGCCGCCGACAAGCTGAAGCACGGCGTCGAGCAGCGGCACCGGATCCGGACTGACCAACATCACCTCGTCGCCGATCGTCTTGATGAACCGGACGGGCGCGACGGCGATCTCGCGCGTCATGTCCGCGAGTCGCTGAGACAGTCGCTCGAGATCCTCGGGCAGCACCGCCTCACCCAACCGGGTGAACCCGACGAGGTCGGCGAACGCGATCGTGACCAGCCGCGCGCCCGGAAGATGTTGTCCCTCTGCCCTTTCGGTGGCGTTGACCGCCTCCGTCTCGATCGCGTGCCGCAGTTGCAGCAGAAGCACATCGTGGATCATCGGCCCCAGGAGCGGCGCCAGATTCCCGACGAGCGCCTCAGATGCCTTGGCGATCTCCAATTCTGTTGCCCCCGGCCGTATCACGGCGGCCAGCGCCGCGGAACGCATCGCCTCGGCGGCCCGGGACAGGCCGTCCCCTAGTCTAGGAGGCGGGTGATCTGCACCAGCTCATCGGGGTCGATCCCTGCGTCCAGGAACGCGCGGGTGAACTTGGCCGCCTCGGCGTCCGCGCGCAGGAACACCGCGGCCTCCGGGTCCTCGACGCGCGGCAGACCCATGGCTCGTTGAGTCCGTTCGAACAATTGGACATCGACGCCGAACTTCTCGGCGGCGTCCCGCGCCGACACGTATTCGCCGTCGTCACCGATGACGCGGCGCGACGCCAACAACATGGGAGCGGAGGTGTTGCGGGTCTGCTCGACGCTGACGCCCCGCCCGATCAGCCAGGGAATCAACTCGGCCCGCTCCTCGCGTGCCCTGCCCTCCAGACCGTCGAGCAGCCCGGATGCCTCGAGATCGACGTCGTCGCCCACGCGCCCAACGTATACCGGGTGCGGTAGACAGGAACCGTGACGTCGCCGTTGCTGCAGAGCTTCCCGCCGCTGATCGCCGACGGCGCCCACACGCTGATCCTCGGCAACATGCCCGGCGCCGCGTCCCTGCGGGCCCAGCGGTACTACGCACACCCGCGCAACGCGTTCTGGCTCATCACCGGTGAGATCTTCGGATTCGACCCCGCGGCGCCCTACGACGACCGCGTTGCGGCGCTCACCGACGCCGGGGTCACCGTATGGGATGTGCTGCGATCATGCCGCAGGGTCGGCAGCCTGGACGCGGCCGTCGAGCCGGAAAGCATGGTGGCCAACGACTTCGGCGCCCTGTTCGCCAGCCATCCGACGATCGTCCATGTGTGCTTCAACGGCGCCGCGGCGGAGAAGAACTACCGCCGACTCGTCCCCGTCGACCCTGCCCTGCGCTACTCGCGGCTGCCCTCTACCAGCCCCGCACACACAGCGCCTTTCGCAGCCAAGTTGGCGGCATGGGCTGAGGCGCTCACTGCTTGACCGTCGCGTACGTCGCGGCGTACTCCCCCGGCGTGGTGCCCAACATCGTCCGGAAATCGTTGATGAAGTGGGCCTGGTCGTACCAGCCGAACCGAACCGCCAGGTCGGCGAAATCGATGTCCGGATCGGTTTCGATCTCCCACGCGGCGTTCTGGAGGCGATACCGGCACAGCACCCATTTGGCCGGCACCCCCACGTAGCGCCGGAACGCCCGTTGTGTGGTGCGCGCACTCCACGGCGAGTGGGCCATCACCTGCTCGACCCGGTGGATACCGGGGTCATCCCGGATCCGGTCGATGAGCGGCGTCAACGCCGCGAAGGTGGCGTCGGGTCGCCCGCCCGCAGCGATCAACCGGTCGAGGTGGGTGGCGGCCGCGGTGACGTCATCGTCGAGATGAATCGGCGATCCGAACAGGTCGTCGTCGACAGGTTGCACACGTCCGGTCATCGACGCTGCGTCACCGCCGAACCGCGCGGTGAACCCGCCGGGCCGGAAGCGCGCGCCCACAACCGTGCCGCGCTCGCTGATCGTCGTCCGGAACACCTGCTCGACGACACCGTCGACCAGGGTGTTCGGCAGCGCAAAGCCGTGCCGTGCAGCATCTTCACCCCATTCGTGGGTGATGTGCATCGACGGGAACGTCATGACGGCGCTGTCGAACGGCTGCTGCCCGCGCAGATCCCAGGTGACCGACCAGAAGTGTTCGACGAACCGCGAACTGTCGTCGCAGGCAGCCCACCGCTGCAGGTCGTACACCGAGGAGCTTCCGGCACGCCCGACCACCCCGCGCAGCGGCGGGTCGGCTGTCGCGTTTTTCCAAGCGTGCACCCACCCGAGGCTACGAGACTCGCCGGTATGACTGTCGAATTCATCCCCCGCGGATACACCAGCCTGACCCCTTTCCTCTGCGTCGCCGGAGCGTCAGCCGCGATCGACTTCTACACCACGGTGTTCGGGGCGACGCTCGTCGAGAAGATGGACGGACCCGACGGCACCATCGCCCACGCGGAACTCGACTTCGGCCGCGGCCGCCTGCAGCTCGGCGACCCCTCCGAGGCCTACGGCATCGCAGCACCCGACCCGGGCAGTGGAGTCGTGACACACTCGACCGCCCTGTACTGCGCGGACGTCGACGCCGTCGTGGCCGCCGCCGAGAAGCACGGCGCCACCGTCCGGGAGGCGCCGCAAGATTTCGCCACGGGTGACCGGTTCGCGTCGATCACCGACCCGTTCGGCCTCCGCTGGACCGTGATGACGCGCGTCGAGGACATCTCCCCTGCCGAGCGGGACCGCCGGTTGGGTGAATGGTCGAAGGAGAACCTCAACTAGCTTGGACGGCATGTCCTGCGTCTTCTGCGCCATCGTCGCCGGCGAGGCCCCCGCCATCCGGATCTACGAGGACGACGACTACCTCGCCGTCCTCGACATCCGGCCGTTCACCCGGGGCCACACCCTGGTCTTTCCCAAGAGCCATACCGTCGACCTCACCGACACCCCGGCCGACACCGTGGCCGGCATGGCGGCCATCGGCCAGCGCATCGCCCTGGCGGCACGCGCCTCGGGTCTGCACGCCGACGGCAACAACATCGCGATCAACGACGGCAAGCCGGCGTTTCAGTCGGTGTTCCACATCCACCTGCACGTGGTGCCGCGCCGCGAGGGCGACAAGTTGTCGTTTGCGAAGGGCCTGTTCCTGCGGCGGGACCCCGACCGCGAGGAATCCGGCCGCTTGTTGCGGGAAGCACTGGCGCGGACCGACTCCGCCGAGAAGGATTGACGACATGGGCATCGCACTGTGGGTCGAGCAGAACATCGGATACCGACTGCTGATGCTGCACGACAAGCTCTACAAGAGCACGAACGGCCGCGTCGGCCATCACATCCCGCTACCCGGTGTGGCGCCCAGCCTGCTGCTGCACACCGTCGGCGCGAAGACGGGCAAGCGGCGCACCAACACGTTGTCGTACTTTCCGGACCGCGGCGACTATCTCGTCGTCGCGTCCAAGGGGGGCGATCCCAAGGCGCCCGGCTGGTACCACAACCTCAAGGCCAACCCGAACATCGAGATCAACCTGGGGCCAAGGCGATTGGCCGTGACCGCCACACCCGTGCTCCCGGATGATCCCGACTATGCCCGGATGTGGGAGCTGGTGAACAAGCAGAACTCGAACCGCTACGACGGCTATCAGAAGAGGACGTCGCGGCCGATCCCGATCGTCAGGCTCTCCCCCGCCTAGAACAGTTCCTTGGCCAGCAGTTCCAGCGTGACCTCGTGCGACGGCGCGCTGGCCGGGTCGGTGCCGCGGTACGCCGAGGCGACCGGATGGATCATCACCTCGTCGACACCGAACCGCTCGGCCAGCGCGTGCAGCTGATCGGCGGCTTCCGCCGGTGAACCCACGATCGCCTGACGCAACCCTGCCTCGACGACGGCCTGCGCCTGCGGGCCGATCCGCTGCTGCTCGGCATCCTCGACCAGATCCAGCGGACCCAACGGCTGCCCGGTCCGCAGCTTCGCCATCATCTGCAGGTTCGGCAGGATCAAACGCATTGCCTCGTCCTGGGTTTCGGCTACGGCGGCGTTGACGGTCAGGAACGTCACCGGCTGCTGCGCCAGGTTGTTGGGCCGGAAGTCGTCGCGGTAGATCCGCAGCGCCTCCTCGGTGCCCTGCCCGGAGAAGTGGTGGGCGAAGACGTACGGCAGGCCCTTGGCCGCCGCCAGCCGTGCCGAGTACATCGACGAGCCGAGCAACCACAGCTTCGGCTCGGTCGCCGCGGCGGGCGTCGCCTTGAGGACGTAGTTCTCGCGCATCAGGTCGCGGGGCAGCGGCACCCGGACACCCTTGCTGCTCATCAGCGCCACGACGTCGTCGAGGTACTCGGGGAACGCCTCGATGTCTTGGAAATCAGCGCTGCCGTCGCGTCCTTTGAATCCACGCAGCGCCATGGAGGTCACCGGGTCCGAGCCCGGTGCCCGCCCGATCCCGAGGTCGATGCGGCCCGGATTCGCCGCCTCCAGCAGCGCGAACTGCTCGGCGACGGCCAGCGGCGCATGGTTCGGCAGCATCACGCCGCCCGAACCGAGGCGCAGTGAAGACGTGTGCGCGGCCAGATGGGCGATCAGCACCGGCGGGCTGGTGGCAGCGACCGACGGCATGTTGTGGTGCTCGGCCACCCAGTAGCGGGTGTATCCGAGGCGGTCGGCGGTCTGAGCCAGGCGGGTCGTCGCCGCCAGCGCGTCCGCCGAGGTCTGATCGGAGCGCACCGGGACGAGATCGAGTACAGAAAGACGCATCACCGGTCCAACGCCCGCACGCGGGGTTACGTTCCCGGCTGATCGGGCGCGGTTCACGACGCTGCGTGTCGCCTACCGCGCCGAGATCGCGAGGGCGGTGGCGAAGATGTCGTCCATCATCGCCGGCGTGAGCCTGCCGGTGAAGGTGTTCTGCTGGCTGGGGTGGTAGCACCCCAGCAGTTGCACCGGACCGTTCGGCGTGGTGAGTGTCGCGACCGTTCCGTGGCCGAACTTCGGCGCGGGTGTGCCGACAGAACCCCCTGCCCTGCGGATCAGGGCCAGCGCGGCCTGCCAGGCGAACCCGCCCAGCGCGATCATCACCCGCACCTCGGCACCGATCAGTCGCCACTCGGCGTCCAGCCACGGGGCGCAGGTGCCGCGCTCGGCAGGCGTCGGCGCGTTACCCGGCGGTGCACACCGCACCGCCGCGACCACGCGAACATCGTTGAGTGCCAATCCGTCTGCGCTGTCGGTGCACGTCTGCTGATTCGCCAGGCCGCTGCGGTGCAGGGACCCGAACAGGAAGTCTCCCGACCGGTCGCCGGTGAACACCCGGCCGGTGCGGTTGGCGCCGTGCGCGGCCGGTGCGAGCCCCACGACCAGCACCCGCGGATTTCCTGATCCGAAGCCGGGCGCGGGCCTGCCCCAGTACGGCTGGTCGATGTACGACTTGCGCTTGACCACCGCGACCTCTTCGCGCCACTGCACCAGCCGCGGGCAGGCGCGGCACATCGACACCTCGGCGTCGACCTGTTCGATAGTTCTGGCGACGGCCGCCAACGTCGTCACCTCGGCGGGCGTCTCGGCGACGGCGGTGCGCCGGGACGCCGGGTCGCCGGGCCACCCGGAACCCGGCCGCACCGGGGAGTCGAACAGGCCTCCGATGCGGGGATGTGGCAGTTTCACATCTCCACCTTGGACCACCGGGCACGGACCGGGAAAACCCGTGGTCGGCCCGCGGTGCACACTGCTACATTCGCCGCGGTATCCCATGACGCAAGATCCAGCGCCGACGACCCGGCGCGGCCCGCTGATGCTGATTCTGTTCGCCGCGCTGATGGCCGGGGCGGGCAACGGCATCTCCATCGTCGCGTTTCCGTGGTTGGTGTTGCAGCGCACCGGTTCTGCGCTCGACGCATCGATCGTCGCGATGGCGGGAACCCTGCCGCTGCTGGCGGCGACGTTGATCGCCGGCGCCGCCGTCGACTTCCTCGGCCGCCGCCGCGTGTCGATGATCTCCGACGCACTGTCCGCGCTTTCGGTGGCCGCAGTGCCGGTCCTGGCGCTGACGTTCGGCGCCCAGGCCATCAACGTGGCGGTGCTGGCCGGACTGGCGGCACTCGGCGCCCTCTTCGACCCCGCAGGCATGACCGCCCGCGAGACGATGCTGCCCGAGGCCGCGGCCAGAGCCGGCTGGACCCTCGACCACGCCAACTCGGTCTTCGAGGCCGTGTTCAATCTGGCCTACATCGTCGGGCCCGGCATCGGTGGCCTGCTGATCGCGACGCTCGGCGGCGTCGACACGATGTGGGTGACCGCAGGGGCGTTCGTGCTGTCGATCCTCGCCATCGCGGTGCTGCGCCTGGAGGGTGCGGGCCGACCCGATCCGGCCGCGCTCTCCGGCGGCGTGTGGGCCGGGATCATCGAGGGCTTGAGGTTCGTCTGGAACAACCGGGTGCTGCGCACGCTCGCCGTCGTCGACCTGGTGGCCACCGGCCTGTACATGCCGATGGAGTCGGTGCTCTTCCCGAAGTACTTCACCGACCGCAATGAGCCCGCTCAGCTGGGCTGGGTGCTGATGGCGCTGAGCCTCGGCGGGCTCGTCGGCGCGCTCGGCTACGCGGTGATGTCGAAGTACATGCGCAGGCGGACCGTCATGCTGACCGCGGTGATCACCCTCGGGGTCGCCATGACCGTCATCGCGTTCCTGCCGCCGCTGCCCGTCATCCTGGTGCTGTGCGCAGTCGTCGGCTTCGTCTACGGACCGATCGCGCCGATCTACAACTACGTCATGCAGACCCGCGCGCCGCAACATCTGCGTGGCCGGGTCGTCGGGGTGATGGGATCGCTGGCCTACGCCGCCGGACCGCTGGGCCTGATCCTGGCGGGCCCGCTGGCCGACGCGTCCGGCCTGCACGCCACGTTCCTGGCGCTCGCGGTGCCGATGCTGCTGCTCGGCGTCGTCGCGGTGTTCCTGCCCGCGCTACGTGACCTCGACCTCGACCCCGATGACCTGGCCGCGGGCGGCCGGACTCCGTAGTGCGGCGCAGTCATCGGCCGGGTCGGGTGAAGAGCTTGGCGACCCGGCGCACCGCACGGGTGTCGCCGGCGATCGTGAGCCGGCCCTGGGCCACGAGGTCGGCGACGTGGCCGGGGTCCATCGCCGCCACCAGGGTCTCCGCGGCTGCGGTGAGCGTGACGTCGGCCGGGGTGTCCTCGCCGACGGTGTCGATGCCGTCTGGTCCGATGACGACCGTGGCGGCACCCTCCGGCATGACCAGCCGGAGCGTGACGGGAGGTCCGGCCCGGTCGTCGCGGACGTAGGCGCGAACGGCGCGGACCAGCCAGGCGGGCCGCACCACGTCGTCGGGTCGACGTCTGTCCACCAGGTTCCGGCCCCACCGTGCGAGAGCGTTGACGACGTCCTCCAAAGCGTGGCCGTCGTCGGTGAGCTCATAGACGGTTGCCGCCGCGGGCTTGGGCAGCGTGCGCTTGACCACCAGCCCGTGGTCCTCGAGATCGCGCAACCTGCGCGCAAGCATGTCGGTGGCGATCGGGGCCAGTGCGGTCGACAGGTCGCCATAGCGCTGTGGGCCCTCGAGGAGCTCACGCACGATCAGCAGCGCCCACCTGTCGCCGACGACGTCCAGGCTCCTGGCCAGCGCACAGTACTGACCGTAGGAGCGTGACGACACGCAGGCGATGCTACCACCACTTGGTTTTTCCAACTCTATACTTGTATTTTCAGAGTGTCGGCCGTACTGTGGTGGAAGTCCCACCGAAAGGTGCACCGTGACAAGCACTCTGGTCGACATCGACGCCAGCCCCTCGCTGGCGCATCTGCTCGACATCCGCATCGAGTTCGACCCCCCGCAGATCTTCGCCACACCGATCGGCACCAGGCTCACCTACGTCGTCAAGCGCGGTCGCTGCCACGGGCCGCGCATCACCGGTGACGTCCTGCCCGGAGGCGGCGACTGGATCCTCTACGGCACCGACGGGGTCGCCCGGCTCGACGTGCGCGCGACCGTCCGTACCGATGACGGCGCGCTGCTCCACCTCACCAGCACCGGCCGCGTCCAGATGGGCGCCGAAGCCACCAAACGCTTCGCCGCCGGAGAGCTGATCCGCCACGACGAGCTGACGGCCCGCTCCAGCCCGCTGTTCGACACCGACGACGAGCGCTACCGCTGGCTCAACGCGATCCACACCGTCGCGATCAACCAACTGTCGCTCACCGAGGTGCACTACCGCGTTTTCGCGGTCCGATGACGAGCCTCGGAGGCCTACCATCGGGCGAATGGAGTCCACGCTGGCGAGTCTGATCGCCGAGCTTCCCGACGGCACCGTCGTCACCGATCCCGACATCCTCGAGTCCTACCGACAGGACCGTGCCGTCGATCCGAATGCCGGCACCCCGTTGGCGGTGGTGCGACCGCGACGCACCGAGGAGGTCCAGACCGTCCTGAGGTGGGCCACCGCCCACAAGATCGCCGTCGTCCCCCGCGGCATGGGCACCGGCCTGTCGGGTGGCGCGACCGCCCTCGACGGCGGCATCGTGCTGAGCACCGAGAAGATGCGCGACATCTCCGTCGACCCCGTCACCCGCACCGCCGTCGCGCAACCCGGACTGCTCAACGCCGAAGTGAAGAAGGCCGTCGCCGAGCATGGCATGTGGTACCCGCCGGACCCGTCGTCGTTCGAGATCTGCAGCATCGGCGGCAACATCGCCACCAACGCCGGCGGCCTGTGCTGCGTCAAGTACGGCGTCACCTCCGATTACGTGCTCGGGCTGCAGGTGGTGCTGGCCGACGGCACCGCGGTGCGCCTCGGCGGGCCGCGGCTCAAGGACGTCGCGGGGCTGTCCCTGACCAAGCTGTTCGTCGGCAGCGAGGGCACGCTCGGGGTGGTCACCGAGGTGACGCTGAAGCTGCTGCCCGCTCAGCACCGCGGGTGCACGGTCGTGGCGACGTTCGACTCGGTGTCGGCCGCCTGTGATGCCGTGGCCGCCATCACCGGCAGGATCCGGCCGTCCATGCTGGAGTTCATGGACGGCGTCGCGATCAACGCCGTCGAGGACAAGCTCAAGATGGGCCTGGACCGCAACGCCGCCGCGATGATGGTCGCCGCGACCGACGACCGCGGACCCGCCGGTGTCGAGGACGCCGAGTTCATGGCCGGCGTCTTCACCGAACACGGTGCGACAGAAGTGTTCTCGACCGACGACCCGGACGAGGGCGAGGCGTTCGTCGCCGCGCGCCGGTTCGCGATCCCGGCGGTGGAGGCGAAGGGTTCGCTGCTGCTCGAGGATGTCGGTGTTCCGCTGCCCGCACTGGCCGAACTCGTCAGCGGCGTCGAGAAACTCGCCGAGCAGCACGACCTGATGATCTCGGTGATCGCGCACGCCGGCGACGGCAACACCCATCCGTTGATCGTGTACGACCCCGCCGACGCCGCGATGACCGAACGGGCCAACAAGGCGTTCGGCGAGATCATGGATCTGGCGGTCGGCCTCGGCGGCACGATCACCGGCGAACACGGCGTCGGCAGGCTCAAGCGGCCGTGGCTGGCCGGCTACCTGGGACCCGAGGCGATGGAGCTCAACCGCCGCATCAAGGCCGCCCTCGACCCGGACAACATCCTGAACCCGGGCGCGGCAATCTGACGCCAGCTATTGACACAGATAGGGTATCTGTCGTACCCATAAGACATGACCGCGATTCTGTCTCAGAACTCGCCGGTGAGGTTCACGCCCGCCGACGCCGCGACCTGGCGTGAGCCGTGGCCGATGTACCGCGCCCTGCGCGATCACGATCCGGTCCACCACGTCATCCCCGAGGACAAGCCGGATCACGACTACTACGTGCTGTCCCGCCACGCCGACATCTGGGCCGCCGCCCGCGACCACGAGACGTTCTCATCCGCGCAGGGCCTGACCGTCAACTACGGCGAACTGGACCTGATCGGGCTCGCCGACAACCCGCCGATGGTCATGCAGGACCCGCCCGTGCACACCGAGTTCCGCAAGCTGGTGTCGCGCGGCTTCACCCCCCGGCAGGTCGAGGCGGTCGAGCCCAAGGTCCGCGAGTTCGTCGTCGAACGAATCGAGGCGTTGCGCGCCAACGGCGGCGGCGACATCGTCGCCGAACTCTTCAACCCGCTGCCGTCGATGGTGGTCGCGCACTATCTCGGCGTACCCGAGGAGGACCGCGGCCAGTTCGACGGGTGGACCGACGCGATCGTCGCGGCCAACACCTCCGCGGGCGGCATCGGTGGAGCGCTCGACACTCTCGGCGATGCGCTCGGCGGCATGATGGCCTACTTCACCGCGCTGATCGAGCGGCGGCGGACCGAACCCGAAGACGACACCGTGTCGCATCTCGTGGCCGCAGGCGTCGGCGCCGACGGCGACATCGCGGGGGTGCTGTCGATCCTTGCCTTCACGTTCACGATGGTCACCGGCGGCAACGACACCACCACCGGAATGCTGGGCGGGGCGGTGCAACTGCTGCACCAGCGACCCGACCAGCGGCGTCTACTGGTGGCGCAGCCCGAGCTGATACCCGATTCGGTCGACGAGTTCCTGCGATTGACCTCGCCGGTACAGATGTTGGGCCGCACCGTGACCCGCGACGTCACCATCGGAGATGTCACCATCCCCGAAGGCCGCCGGGCGATGTTCCTCTACGGGTCGGGTAACCGGGACGAGCGCCAGTACGGTTCCGACGCAGGTGAACTCGACGTCACCCGTAGGCCGCGCAACATCCTGACGTTCAGCCACGGCGCCCACCACTGCCTCGGCGCCGCCGCGGCCCGCATGCAGTCTCGGGTGGCGCTCACCGAACTGCTGGCCCGGATCCCCGACTTCGAGGTCGACGAGTCCGGAATCGTCTGGGCCGGCGGCAGTTACGTGCGCCGTCCGGTGTCGGTGCCGCTGGCGGTGACCACCTGATGGCGGGCGACTGGCTGGCGGCGCGCCGCACCGAGGTGGCCGCCGACCGCATCCTGGACGCGGCGGGCGAGTTGTTCGCCTCGAAGGAGGCGGCGACCGTCGGCATGCACGAGATCGCCTCGGCGGCAGGCTGTTCGCGCGCCACGCTGTACCGCTACTTCGAGAACCGCGAGGCCCTCTACACCGCCTACGTCCACCGGGAGAGCTATCGGCTCTACCGTGAGATGACCGACCAGATCAACTCGATCACCGACCCGCGGGAGCGGCTGATCGAGGGCATGTTGTCGTCGTTGCGCAACGTCCGCGAAAGCCCGGCGCTGTCGTCGTGGTTCGCCACCACGCAGCGGCCGATCGGCGCGGAGATGGCCGAGGAGTCCCAGGTGATCAAGGCGCTCACCGAGGCATTCGTCATCTCGCTGGGGCCCGACGACGCCGAACTGGTGGCGCACCGCTCTCGCTGGCTGGTGCGCGTGATGACGTCACTGATGCTGTTCCCCGGCCACGACGAGGCCGACGAGCGCGCGATGCTCGACGAGTTCGTCGTCCCGATCGTCCTGCCGAGCCGTCAGGCCACCCAGTAGGCCTGCGCCTTGAGCGCCTTGCGCGCGATCTTGTAGTCCTCGCGGAGCAGCTTCGCGACCGCGCGCGTGGTGCGGTTGTCACAGGCCACCCAGCCGAAGTGGTCCGAGGCGTCGAACGCGGCCGACTCCACCGCCTGTACGAGAGCCTCACCGGCGTTCTTGCGATCGACCCATGTCACGCCGCTGGAGCGCGCGACGGGCAGCTGCTTGTCGTCGTCGTGCGCGGCCTCCAGGAAGATGCGCGCAGGCGCGTCGCCGATGGCACCGAGCAGCGAGTTGATCGCAGGCAGGGACGCCGTGTCCCCGACGATGACATAACCCGCCGGCCGCGGTTCGGGCAGCGCGAAGTTGCTGCCGAGCACCGTGACCTCGATCGTGTCGCCGGGGGAAGCCTGCTCTGCCCAGCGCGACGCGACGCCGTCGTGCAGCGCGAACTCGATGTCCACCGAGTCGTTGGCGGGATCGGGGTTGACCAGCGTGTAGCCGCGCTGGTGCAGCTTGTCCCCGTCGGAGAACCACATCCTGATCCACATGGTCGGATGCAGCGCCCGGTCTGCGAGCAGGCCGCCGGCCGCGAAGCTCAGTCGCAGGTAGTGCTGGCTGACCTCGGTGCGGGCGGTGACGGTCAGCTCGTAGTCTCCCGCGCGCAGCAGTTTCAGAACCGCACCCGCGAACCCGCGCGACTGCCTGGTGTCCGACATGACCCCTCGATCCGGCTGGAGGAACAGATACTTAGGTCAGCGTAACCTAAGTTTCCTGGCCGGGGTCCGGCTCGCGTCACGACCGGACGCGGGTGAAGCGGTGCAGCAGCCAGGCCAGTGGGATGGTCGCCAGCAGCGTGCCCGCGAACAGCATCCACACCGAGCCGGTGTAGATGGGGAGCCGGAGGATCTCCACCATCACCAACTCCATGACGATCAGGTGGATCAGGAAGATCTCGTAGGAGATCTCCCCGAGGAACACCATCGGACGGCTGGACAGCACCCGTGCGTACAGACCCTGCTGCTGCCCGCCCAGGGCCAGCGGGGCCACGAGGAGCGTGGCGATCACCGCGTAGAACGCGGTCTTGAACAGGGCGTCGCGCAACTCGGCCGGTGAGGTCGTGGGTTCTCCGCCGATCGGCGTGGACACGATGAAATAGCTGACGAGCGCCAGCGGGACGCAGGCCAGCGCGTAGGCGCGCACCCCCAGCGGCTGCAGCGCCGCCAGCACCATCCCGCCGACGAACCACGCCAGGTATCCCGGTAACCACAGTCGCGCCCCGTCGGGCAGCCAATCGGTGGTGTGCACCAGGATCAGCCACGCCGGCGACACCATCGCCAGCCCGGCCAGCCCGGCCAGCAGCAGCCCCGGCCGCCACCGCCGCCGGCACAACAGCACCAGCAACACGTAGGCCAGAAGCGGCAGCACCACATAGAAGCCGACTTCGACCGCGAGGCTCCACATCTGGGTGAGGCCTTGGTGCAGAAACGAATACAGGTAGTTGTCGGTGTAGATCTGGGTGAGCGTGAGGTTGCGGAACAGCCCCTCCCAGGTGTGCCCGGGGTTGGGGCCCGCCATGCGGAAGTGGTAGAGGAGATACGCCCCGACGACGGTGACGGCGTAGGCCGGCATGATGCGGCGCACCCGATGCCACGCGTAGCGACGCACCGACGGCGGCTGATCTGTTCGGGCGGCGGCCTTCACCCACGGTGCGAACAACAGGAACCCAGAAAGGACGAAGAAGATCGGCACGCCGATCTCCATCCGGGAGTACACCAGCCCGACGTAGCCCTGCGGATACTTGCCGGTGGTGTACGCGGCGTGGGTCAGCATCACCAGCAGCGCCGCCACGGCGCGGATCCCGGTGAGCGAGTCGACGCGTCCGGCCGCGGTGATCGACTCGAGGCCGCCCTGCTCTTCGAGGTCCTTGGACACGGTCATGCGGCTGGGCGCCTCAATGCGACTTGCGGTGCCCCTTGGGCCCGCGCTCGGGTTCGAGGTGGATCAGCTGGCCCTGGATCCTGGTGTGCTCCAACTTCTTCAGGGTCTCCCTGGACAGCTTCGCCGGCAGTTCCACCAGCGAGTGATCCGGCTTGATCGAGATGTGGCCGAAGTCGCTGCGGTGCAATCCGCCCTCGTTGGCGATGGCGCCAACGATCGCGCCCGGCATGACCTTGTGCCGCTTGCCGACGGCGATGCGGTAGGTCGCGAGGTCGCTGCGGACCTCACGGCGCTTGCCCGGCCCCCGGTCGTCGCGGCCGGGCCGGTCGGGGCGCTCGCGACGCTTCTCCGGCGGCGGCTCGGTCATCAGGAACTCGCCGCCGTCGCGGCTCTGCAACGCCAGCGCCGCGGCGATGTCGGCCATCGGCACGTCGTGGTCGCGCTCGTAACCCTCGATCAGCTTGCGGAACATCTCGATTCCCGGAGACGCCAATGCCTCGGTGATCGAGTCGCGGAACTTCTCCACCCGCTGGGCGTTGACGTCGTCGACCGACGGCAGCTGGCCCTCGACGAGCTTCTGCCGGGTGACCCGTTCGATCGAGTTGAGCAGATGCCGCTCCCGCGGCGACACGAACAGCAGCGCCGTGCCCGAGCGGCCGGCCCGGCCGGTGCGCCCGATGCGGTGCACGTAGGACTCGGGGTCGTGCGGGATGTCGTAGTTGAGCACGTGCGAGATGCGGTCGACGTCCAGGCCGCGCGCGGCCACATCGGTCGCGACGAGGATGTCGAGCTTGCCGTCCTTGAGCGATGAGATGGTGCGCTCGCGCACCGCCTGGGCGATGTCGCCGTTGATGGCCGCCGCGGAGAACCCGCGGGCGCGCAGCTTCTCGGCGACCTCCTCGGTGGCCTGCTTGGTGCGGACGAACACGATCATGGCCTCGAACGGCTCGACCTCGAGGAGCCGGGTCAGCGCATCCATCTTCCGGTTGCCGGACACCTGGATGTAGCGCTGCATGATGTTGTCGGCGGTCGCGGTCTTGGACTCGACCTTCACCTGCACCGGGTCGTGCAGGTACTTGGAGGTGATCTTGCGGATGGCCGGCGGCATCGTCGCCGAGAACAACGCGACCTGCTTGTACTCGGGGGTGCCCTCGAGAATGCGCTCGACGTCCTCGGCGAAGCCCATCTGCAGCATCTCGTCGGCCTCGTCGAGCACCAGGTAGTCCAGATGCGAGAGGTCGAGGCTGCGCTTCTCGAGGTGGTCGATGACCCGCCCCGGGGTGCCGACGACGATCTGGGCGCCACGCTTGAGCCCGGCCATCTGGGGTCCGTACGGGGAGCCGCCGTAGATCGGCAGGACGTTCACCGGCAGGTGGGCGCCGTAACGGCTGAACGCCTCGGCGACCTGCAGGGCAAGCTCACGGGTCGGTGCCAGGACCAGCGCCTGGGTGGTGCGGCTGGTGGTGTCGATCTTCGAGAGGATCGGGATCGCGAAGGCGGCCGTCTTCCCCGTTCCGGTCTGGGCGAGCCCGACGACGTCGGAGCCGGCCAGCATGGCCGGGATGGTCGCCGCCTGGATGGGTGAGGGCGTCTCATAGCCGACATCCCCGACGGCCTGCAGCACCGAAGGGTGAATCTGCAGGTCGGCAAAGCTCAGGTCGCCAGGCAGGTCAGCGCTGTCGGGCCCCTCATTGGAAGACGTCATCGAGGTGGGAGTCTAGTGCCAATCGGCCGCCTTTCCCGCCGCGCGCCTTCTCCGGCGCCGATGACGGTGCCGGTACGGTGCGCTCTTGTGCAATGGGCGGCGGTGATCGGCATCCGGACAGTCGCCGTCGCGGGCGTCGCGGTGCTGACGCTCGCGGGATGCGGCTCGGGCGACTCGACGGCGTCCAAGACGCCGGGGCCGACTGCTGCGGCGGCGCCGCCGGCGACG
>Ga0209347_1001635_pt1 | contig 34591 bp, 25 predicted proteins | sample AutmiccommuBRH23_FD_187382 | JGI IMG/M metagenome (GOLD analysis project Ga0209347, IMG submission 187382) | Deep subsurface microbial communities from Mt. Terri, Switzerland - Autotrophic microbial communities BRH/23 (SPAdes) (version 2) | ecosystem: Environmental > Aquatic > Deep subsurface >...
CCACCGTCCGCGCGGGGCCGGCTCAGCGGCATACGGCACTCATCGGTCGAGGTTGTGCCGCCAGCCGGTGGCCCTTCCGCTCGGCTTCTTGGTTAGCCTGCAGGAATGACCGACGCCCCACGACCCGCCGCCCCGCCGCCGGCGGAGTCGACGTCGGGGGACCCACGCGCCGACCGGGTCGCAGCGGCGGTCAAGACGTGGCAGCGCTCGCTCGTCGACCTCGGCGGGCGCAACACCCTGCTCTGGTACCGCGACCTGCCCTCCGGCACCCTTGACCTCACCACGGCGCACCCCGGCGGCGTCTCGATGCTCCTCGCCGGTCGCAGGACGCGCCTGTCCGACCTCATGCGTGAGCCCGCTGCGCTCGCGGAGGCCCGGCGACGCGCCCGGGCCATCCGGGCCAAGGCGCAGGAGCTCAAGGAGGAGCGCGGCATCGCCGCGGGCTTCCTCGCCATCGGCATGGCGACGTGGACCGTGGCCCGCGCACCGCGGCCCCCAGCGGCCCCCGTCCTGCTGTGGCCCCTCGAGCTGCGGCCAACCGGTCCGGCGCAGGACGACTTCGACATCGTCCTCGGGCCGGAGGTCGAGTTCAACCCGGTCCTCATCGAGTACCTGCGGTCCGAGCAGGCCATCGAGGTCGACGGCGAGGCGCTCGCCGACCTCGCCACCCGCGGCGACACCTTCGACCCCTATCCCGTCTACGCGGCGCTCCAGTCGGTGTGCAACCAGGTGCCCGACCTCGCCATCGCACCCCGGCTCGTCGTGGGCACCTTCTCCTACGCCAAGCTGCCGATGGTCGCCGACCTGGCCCTGCAGGGCGCGTCCCTCGCCGACCACGACGTGGTCGCCGCGTTGGCCGGAGACGAGTCGGCCCTGGCGGCCGTGCGGCTGCGGGTACCCGACGCCGGCCCCGAGCCTGACCCGGAGCACGAGCACCTCGTCCTCGACGCCGACTCGTCACAGCACGCGGCGATCGACGCGGTGCGGGCCGGCGCCCACCTGGTCATCAAGGGACCACCGGGCACGGGCAAGTCACAGACCATCGCCAACCTGATCGCCACGCTCGCGGCCGAGGGCAAGTCCACCCTCTTCGTCGCGGAGAAGCGCGCCGCCATCGACGCGGTCCTCGGGCGGCTCGACCGACTCGGCCTGGGCGACCTCGTCCTCGATGCCTACGACGGCATGACCAACCGCCGCGCAGCCGCCCAGCAGTTCGCCCGCACCCTGGAGTGGGCCGTGCGAGAGGACCGTGACGTGCCCGGGCTGGACGTGTCGGCTCCGGACGCCGGCGGTCCGGACATCCCGGTGTCGGTCCTCAGGGACCGGCGCGCCCGTCTGGTGGCGCACCTGCGGGCCATGCACGCCGTGCGTGACCCGTGGGGCGTCTCGGTGCACCAGGTGCAGGAGGCCCTGGCCGAGCTGGCCACCCGGCAGCCCTCCCCGACCTCCCGGGTCCGGCTCAACGGGCCGACCCTGGCGAGCTTGGGGCGCGAGCGGATCCGTGACCTGGCCGGCCGCCTGCGCGACGCCGCCGGGCTGGGGGCCTGGTCCCAGGACGGGGACGACCCGTGGTTCGGAGCCCGCATCCTGACCCCCGACGAAGCCGCCAAGGCGCTCGACATCACGACCCGCTACAGCACGACCGAGCTCGACGAGGCGGCCGCGCGGCTCAGCGCGATCCTCGGGGAGTCCCACGTGCCCGCCGCGGGATCCCTCGCCGACTGGCAGTCAGCCCTGGAGACGATGGCGGCCGTGCGGCACACGCTGGAGGTCTTCCGGCCCGAGGTCTTCGACGTCCCCCTCGACGAGCACATCGCTGCGACCGCAACCCGCGACTGGCGTGCCGAGCGTGGCATCGACATGGGCTGGCTGACCCGCTGGAAGGTGCGGCAGCAGGCCAGACGGCTGCTCCGTCCGGGCCGCCCACCGCAGGACCTGCACGGTGAGCTCGTCTCGGCCCGGGAGCAACGGCGGCAGTGGTTCTCGCTCGTCGGTGGCGGTGGTCGGCCCACCATCTCCCCACGACTCGGCGAGGCCCTCGACGTCCACGGCCGGCTCCTCGCGGACCTCCACTGGCTCGAGCAGCGACTGCCGGCGCAGGGGAGCCCCGCCGAAGGTCAGCAGCCGCTCACCGAGCTCTCGCTGGCCGACCTCCGCAGCCGGCTGGCGGCGCTCGCGGCCCGGCCCGATCGCGTCTCCGTCCTCCCACACGTCACGACGGTCCTCGACGACCTCCGGGCTGCTGGGCTCGGGCCGCTCATCGACGACCTCAACGCCCGGGGGGTTTCTCCGGCCGCCGTCCCCGCCGAGGTCGACCTCGTCTGGTGGGCCTCCCTGGCCCAGGAGATCAGCCTGCGCGACCCGGCCTACGGCGCGCACGACGGTGAGGGGCTGCGTCGCATCGCCGACGAGTACGCCGCCGCCGACCGCGCCCACCTCCGGGCCACCGTGCCCCGGGTCCGCGAGGCGGTCGCCCGCAACATCCGCGAGGTGCTCGCCGACCACCCCGCCCAAGAGGCGCTCGTGCGGGCCGAGGCCGGCCGGGCCCGGCGTCACAAGGCTCTCCGCGAGCTGATGCCCGTGGCGTCCGCCGCGCTGACCGCGATCAAGCCGTGCTGGGCGATGAGCCCGCTCGTCGTGGCCTCCACCCTGCCCCCCGGCCGCTGGTTCGACGTCGTCATCTTCGACGAGGCCTCGCAGGTCCAGCCGGCCCAGGCGATCTCGGCGGTCTCCCGAGGACGGCAGGTCGTCGTCGCCGGCGACGAACGGCAGCTGCCGCCGACGAACTTCTTCACCGTGGTCTCCGAGGACGAAGGGTCGTCCGAGCCGGAGGAGGAGGTCCTCACCGAGGGGTTCGAGTCGGTTCTCGACGTGCTCGCCGCAGCCCTGCCCACGCGGAAGCTCACCTGGCACTACCGGAGCCGCGACGAACGCCTCATCGCCTTCGCGAACGCGGCGGTCTATGCCGGTGGCCTCACGACCTTCCCGGGGACGGCGGTCGACTCTGCGCTCACGTTCGAGCCCGTGGACGGCCAGGCCGTCGTCCAGCCCGGTGCGCAGAGCATCGAGTCCACCATGGCCGAGGTCGAGCGGGTGGTCAGGCTCGTCCTCGACCACGCCCGACGTCGGCCCGCCGAGTCTCTCGGGGTGATCGCCCTCGGCATCAAGCACGCCGACCGACTCGAGGAAGCCATCACCGCCGCGCTGCGCGACGCCCCCGACGTTGCGGCCTTCTTCGATCCCGATCGGGACGAGTACTTCTTCGTCAAGAACCTCGAGCGGGTCCAGGGCGACGAGCGGGACGCCATCATCCTCTCGATCGGCTACGGCAAGACCCCCCACGGGCGGGTGCTGCACCGGTTCGGCCCCCTCAACATCGAGGGCGGCGAGCGCCGGCTCAACGTCGCCATCACCCGGGCGCGCACCCGGATGACCGTCGTGTCCGCGCTGCGAGCGGCCGACCTCGACCCGTCGCGGCTCAAGGCCCAGGGGGCGGTCATGTTGCGCGACTTCCTCGCCTACGCCGAGTCGAAGGGAGCCTCTCTGCCCAGCACCGCGGCCCCGGCGCGGGAGCCCGCCCGCGACGCACTGCGGCACGACCTCGCCGTGCGGCTGCGCCGCGAGGGGTTCGTCGTACATGAGGACTACGGCACGGCCGACCAGCGCATCGACCTCGCGATCGAGGACCCCTACCACCGCGGCCGCGTCCTCGTCGCGGTCGAGACGGACGGACGGCGCTACGCCGCCATGCGCAGCACCCGTGACCGGGACCGGCTGCGTCCCGAGCAGCTGACCCGGCTGGGCTGGGTGCACCTGCGGGTCTGGACCACGGACGTGTTCCGGGACCCCGCCCGCGAGATGTCCCGCATCGTGCGCGTGGCCCGCGACGACCGCCGCCCGCCCGTGAGTCCGGAGGTCACGCAGACCGAGCCGCAGGGGAGCGCGCACAGTCCGGGCTCCGTTGTCGCGACACCGACCGAGGGCCCCGACGCAGGCCGGAAGGTCCCTGAGGGGTCCGCGGGCGGGCAGAACGGGTCAGCTGCCCAGGCCGAGCACGAGGTGGTCCCGGGTCGGCGGCGGCGGCGACGGGTCTTTCGGAAGGGCACGGCGGAGTCGTCCACCGACGAGCCGGCCGGCGGCGAGTCGTCGGCTGGGGACGTGTCGTCCAGCGACGGGGTGGCGGGCGTCGCGTACGGCCCGACCCGGGACGACACGGACCGTGGCTGGGGCGAGGCGGCGGACGTCACAGCGCGTGACCAGTGGCTCCAGGAGCAACGGCCACCGCACTACGAGTAGCCGCCCCGGGGTCGAACACCCGCCCGGTCCGGACCCGTCGGCCTCCGGAATGTCGCAGGCGGATCCGGCGTTCTGGAGGGCATGAACGCCACCTCGACGCCCTTCAGCCTGCGCTATGCCTGGGCCCGGGGCCTCTTCGAGCGCGGAGACCATCTCGCAGCGGCCGCGGCCTTCGCCGAGCTGCTGGCCGAGGTCGAGTCCGCCGAGTCCGCCGCGGCCGCCGAGTCCGCCGCGGCCGACGAGGCCGATGGCGAGCAGCCCGTTCTGCATTCGACGACTGACCTGCGCACCTACCTGGCCCGCGCGTACTTCCATTCGGCGCAGTTCGGGCGCGCCGAGGAGGTCGTGCGGGGGCTCATCGAGGAGTCACCCACCGACGGGTACGCGCACCTGCTGCTCGGCCGGACGCTCCAGCGAGCCGGTCGGCACGCGGAGGCCGCGCGGCCCTTGGCGCTGGCCGAGATCCTCGGGGACTACGAGCGCCCGAAGGCCTACGGCGGCCCGGACGAGTAGGCGCTCTGCACCCCCAACCACATCGAGAGAGCAGTTCGTGACGGTACGTCGCGAACTGCTCTCTCGATCAGGTGTTGGGCTCCGCGGAGAGTTCACACCGCGGATGGAGATCAGCGAACGCGCAGGGCGTCGCGGATCTCGGTGAGCAGGATGACCTCCTCGGACGGAGCCTCAGGCTCCGGCTCCTCGCCGCGCTTGCGGCGCTCAGCCAGCCTGTTCATCGGAACGACCACCAACAGGTAGACGGCGAACGCCACGATGATGAACCCGATCAGCTGCGTGAGGAACCCGCCCACGGACACCCCGCCGGGGTTCCACTGGGAGAAGTTCGGTGTCCCGCCAACCAGGCCGATGAGATCCATGATGATGACGACGAACGCCTCTACCACCTTCGCGAACGCCGTGCCGATGACGACGGCAACCGCGAGGTCGACGACGTTCCCACGCATGAGGAAGTCCTTGAAGCCCTTGACCATGGGCAGTCCCTTCAGTTCCAAATGCCTCCTGGTGGAGGCCTGTCGACTCGCCAACCTAGCCAGTGCGGGACGGAAACGGACGCAGGCACGTCATCCATTTCCGCAGTTTGTGCAACTTTCATCTCGCTGGCTGTCGATGGAGGCCGTTCTCATGGCTCGGGACGCACCGCCACGGCGAAGCTCTCACCAGCACTGAGCGTGCTCAGGTGGGTGGCGAGCAGTCTGGCCTCCGCGGCTGACACGGCGACCGTGATCCCCGGGTCGGCACCGTCTCCCCAAGGAACCTGAGTCGTCATGGGGCCGGCAGCCGCCTGCTTGCCCTGGCTGTCCGCTCCGGAGCCCGAGGCGTTGCCGGCCGGCCCGCCGAGCACGGCGAGCACCTGCGCGCCGGCGACCACCTGCTCACCGCTTCCCGTCGCATAGAGGTCCACGCGCCCGCCGGCCTCGACGCCCGTCAGCGCGATGTCCATGACCGGCACGGTCATGGCGGCTCGATCATCGGAACGACCGGCGAGCAGACCCGCTCCGGCGAGCCGTTCGCCCGTGAGCATCCCCCGGGCCTCGATCGGTGCCGCCGCCCGGCGGCCCACGACTGCCGCGATGTCGGCTGCGGCCGACTCCGGGCGGTGCTCCACCGGGCGGTTCTCGACGTGCACATCGGAAGCTGAGATGACCGCGCCTGCCGCAATCGCCCGGACGGCCACGACGGTCGGCAGGCCGGCGTCGGTCGCCGCCGGCCGCAGAGCCGACACCCCGAGCGCGACTGCCGAACCGGCCAGACCGGCGGCGCCCCAGCGACGCAGGCGGGCCCGGCGCGCTCGCTGCAGCCGCGAGCCGGGCAGGGCCCGCCGCGTCGAGACTCCAGCCGTCGAGGGTCCAGCCGGTGAGAGTCCAGCCGGTGAGGCTGACGGCGCCGAGGGTCTCGGCGAGCGGGTGCGGCCGTGGTGACGCAGGCCCACCATCAGGGCAGGGGGAAGGGCAGCGTGATCCCGTCGAGGGCGCGACGGCAGACGCAGGTGGCCGTCTCGTCGTCCTCATGGGCCGGCAGCTGTCCGACCGCGTCACGAAGGACCCCCTTGAGACCTTCGACGTTCTGCGCGAAGACCCGCATCACCTCGTCGTGGGTGACCGGGTCGCCACCCTCGACCCCGGCATCGAGGTCGGTGACCAGGGCGATGGTCGTGAAGCACAGGGCCAGCTCTCGCGCGAGGGCTGCCTCGGGCATCGTGGTCATCCCGACGATGTCCCACCCCAGCTGCTGGTGCATGAGGGACTCCGCTCGCGTCGAGAAGCGCGGGCCGTTGACCACGACGAGGGTGCCGCCCGCCACGACGTCGAGCTGCGACACACGAGCCGCATCCACCGCGACCTGTCGTCCGTTCGGGCAGTAGGGATCGGCGAAGCCGACATGCACCACGGCGCCCTCCGCGTCGTAGACGGTCTGCGCGCGACCCCACGTCCGGTCGACGAGCTGGTCGGGGACGACGAGCGTCCCTGGACCGAGCTCCGGACGCAGCGAGCCGACTGCGCAGGGCGACAGGATCTGCCGCACCCCGATGGCGCGAAGGGCCCAGAGGTTGGCTCGGTAGTTGACCCGGTGCGGCGCGTGTCGGTGGTCCCTCCCGTGGCGGGTCATGAAGGCGACGGAGCGTCCCTCGACCTCACCGACGACCAGCGGGTCACTCGGGCTGCCGAACGGCGTGCTGACCTCGACCGTCTCGTAGTCATCGAGGAAGTCGTAGAGCCCGGAGCCGCCGATGACTCCGATCTCGGCGGTGATGTCTGACGGTGTGAGCACGGTCTGCGAGGTCATGTCGGCAGCCTAGGACCGCATCGAGTCCGCGTCCGGACTGCCCCGGGAGCTGGGGACAAGGGGAGCGAGGGGCAGGGGGATGTGGATGGACCATCCCGCCCGGCGAGCCGATGTGATCGATCCGAGGTGTGGACCGGTCGATCACATCGTCAGGGGAGGTGGGCCGAGCCAGGGTCAGGATGCTTTACCGGGGCCGGACGACGAGCCACCCGAGGACCCGGACGAGCCGCCCGAGGACCCGGACGAGCCACCCGAGGACCCGGACGAGCCACCCGAGGACCCGGACGAGCCACCCGAGGACCCGGACGTGCCCGACCCCGACGACGAGGAGGCGGCGGAATCGGACCCAGCCGAAGCCCCCGCGGCCGCCTTGTCCTTCGAGTCGCCCTTGGCCCCGGACGCGCCGCCACTCGAGCGGGAGTCGGTCTTGTAGAAGCCGGAGCCCTTGAAGGAGATGCCGACCGGGTGGATCACCTTGCGGAGCCGGCCGTGGGCGCATTCGGGGCAGTCCGTCAGCGGGTCGTCGGTGAAGGACTGACGGATGTCGAAGGAGTGGCCGCACTCGGTGCAGGCGTAGGTGTACGTGGGCACGGGATACCTCAGGGCTGGCGGCGGGGATGCCCGCCAAGTCTACGGCCGTGCTCGGTGGCCGTTGTCGCCCAGCCGGCGAGGCGCCCTTGGTGGCTGAGGGCCAGGATCCGCTGCTCGGTCGCCTTGCGAGCGTTCGACGGCGTCACGATGAGCAGCTGGTCGCCGTGGCGGATCGTCGTGTACTGCTCGGGCACGAAGCTCTCACCGGCCCGCACGACGAGGGTCACCATGGCTCCCGTGGGCAGCCGCAGCTCGAAGACGGCCACACCGTGCAGTCTCGACTCCGCACCGACGTTGACCGTGAGGACGTCGGCACCGATCTCGACGAGGGGCGTGCTCTCGAGGGCCACGTCGACGGAGTGGACCTGCTCGGTGAGGCCGAGGCGCTTCGCCACCCAGGGCAGGGGCGGGGCCTGGACGATGGTGAAGACGACGACGAGGACGAAGACGAGGTCGAAGATCCAGCCGGTGTTCGGGGTCCCGGCGACGAGTGGCACGGTGGCCAGCACGACGGGCACGGCACCGCGCAGCCCCGCCCAGGAGAGGAAGGCCATGTCGCGCCACGGCATTCGGAACCAGACGGTCGAGGCGACGACGGACAGGGGCCGCGCGACGAGAAGCAGCACCAGGCCGATGATGACGGCGTTGCCGAGCTGCGCATCGAGGCGGAACGGGTCGGCGAGCAGGCCCAGCATGACGAAGAGCCCGATCTGCGCGATCCAGCCGAGCGCCGTCGCGAAGCTCTGGAACGAGGCGCGGTTGGGCAGGCCCATGTTGCCGAGGACGAGGGCCGCGAGGTACGTCGCGAGGAAGCCGGAGACGTGGAGGGCGGCGCCGACGGCGTAGGCCAGCACGGTGAGGGTGACGACCCCGATCGAGAAGAGCGCCGACGACCCCCCGGCGACCCGGCGGAGCCCGGCACCGCCCACGTAGCCCACGACCACACCGACGACGGCTCCGCCGGCGAGCTCGACGAGGACCATCGCGAGCAGCATCCACCACGGTTCCGGCTGCGCCCCGGGCAGGCCCTGAGCGGAGAGGGCCACGACGAGGAGGACGACGGGGGCGTCGTTGAAGCCGGCTTCCGCTTCGAGCATGCCGCTCAGTCGGCGGGGGATGGGGACGTGGCGGAGCACGGCGAAGACCGCGGCGGCATCGGTGGAGGCGAGGATCGCACCGAGGAGCAGCGAGATCGTCCACGACAGGTCGAGGAAGGTGTGCGCGACGACGGCGACGACGAGCACCGAGACGACGACGCCGATGGTGGAGAGCAGCGCGGCGGGCGCGACGGACCGCCGGATGTTGCTCCACTTCGTCGAGAGCCCACCCTCGGCGAGGATGAGCACGAGGGCGGCGTAGCCGAGCACCCTGGTGGTCGAGGCGTCGGAGAACTGGATCCCGACGCCGCCGTTGCCGAGGGCGAGTCCGATCCCGAGGTAGATGAGCAGCGACGGCATCCCGGATCCCGTCGAGAGCCGCACGGCGGCGACGGCCACGAGGAGGACGAGGGAGCCGATGAGGAGCACGCGCGTCAGGTCGTCGAGGGTCATCCCCGACGTGACGGACGTGAGCGCGGCCACGGGCTGCTCCTCAGGTTGCGGTGGCTCCCCATCAAACCACCCGTATGCCGCTGGGCTCGTTGTCGTCCAAGGGGCCCGGTCGGCACCTCCCGCAGCCCACCGGGCCGTGGCCTAGGCTCTTGGCGTGCCCCGAGCTCACCTCGCCCGCCGAATCGCGCTGTCGGTCGTCGTCCTGGTCATCGTCGCGCTCGTGGCGCTCACGATTCTCGCCGTCTCGACGGTGCGTCGACCCTTTCCCGAGACGACCGGGGAGCTGGAGGTCGAGGGCCTGACCGGTCGGGTGACGCTCTCTCGCGACGCGCGGGGTGTGCCGACCATCACCGCCGACTCGGCCAACGACCTCTTCCGGGCCCAGGGCTACGTCAGTGCCCAGGACCGCTTCTTCGAGATGGACCTGCGTCGTCACATCACCGCCGGCCGACTGTCCGAGCTGGTCGGCGAGGGCGGCCTCGACACCGACCGGGTCATCCGCACGATGGGCTGGCGGAGGGTCGCCGAGCAGGAGCTGCCTCGTCTGGCGCCGGAGACCCGCCAGTACCTGCAGGCGTACGCCGACGGGGTCAACGCCTACCTCAAGCAGGCTGACTCACCTGCTGACCTCGCCCTCGAGTACCAGGTTCTCGACTGGAGCGTCCCCGGCTACCGGGTCGAGCCGTGGACGCCGGTGGACTCGCTCGCGTGGCTCAAGGCGATGGCCTGGGACCTCAAGGCCGACTACGAGGACGAGCTCGCTCGCGCCCGGCTCTCCCGGGGCGGTCGCACGTCGCAGAAACAGATCGAGCTGCTCTACCCGCCCTACCCGCTCGACCGCAACCAGCCGATCCTGTCCGAGCAGGACTGGCGCCCCGGGGCGGCCGCCACCGACCAGCAGGCCGCCGCCGCGACACCGATGGCGCTGCTCAAGGGGGGCCAGGGCGCCTTCGACGCGACCGCCGCGGCCATGGCGGCGATCCCGGCCCTGATCGGCGAGGGCGACGGGGTCGGCTCGAACTCCTGGGTCGTCTCCGGCGACCGCACGACGACCGGAAAGCCCCTGCTCGCCAACGACCCTCACCTCTCCCTCGGCATCCCGAGCATCTGGACCCAGGTCAACCTCCAGTGCCGCACCGTGTCGGCGCAGTGCCCGTTCCAGGTCTCGGGGTTCTCGTTCTCCGGCCTTCCCGGCGTGGTCATCGGGCACAACGCCAAGGTGGCGTGGGGCTTCACCAACCTGGGCGCGGACGTGACCGACTTCTATCTCGAGCAGGTCAGCGGCGACACCTACCTGCGCGACGGCAACCAGGAGCCGCTCGAGACCAGGCGCGAGACGATCAAGGTCGCCGGTGGCTCCGACGTCGAGATCCTCGTGCGCTCCACCGTGCACGGGCCGATCCTCTCCGATGCGGTGCCGGCCATCGCGGAGAGCGGGGACCAGACCGCCGTGCGTGGGGTGGCCCAGTCGAACCGCTACGCGGTCTCCCTGGCCTGGACGGCCCTGACCCCGACACGCACCGCCGACGCCATCTTCGCGCTCAACACCGCGACCGGCTGGGACGACTTCCGATCCGCCGCTGCGCTCTTCGCCGTGCCCGCCCAGAACCTCGTCTACGCCGACACCGACGGGCACATCGGCTACCAGACCCCCGGGCTCTTCCCGGTGCGGCGGTCCGCGACGCCGGGTGCGGTGCCGGGGTCCTGGCCGTCGCCCGGCTGGGACAGCCAGTGGGATTGGCGCGGCTTCGTCGACTTCGAGGACCTGCCCTACGTCCTCGACCCCCAGGAGGGGTTCATCGTCACGGCGAACCAGGCCGTGACGGCGAGCCAGAAGCCGTTCCTCACCGGAGTGTGGGACTACGGCTTCCGCGCCGAGCGGATCCGCACTCTGCTGGCCGGGTCCGCGAAGGTGTCGCCCGAGCGGATGGTCCAGATCCAGGGCGACACCCGCAACGCCTTCGCCCCCGTCCTCGTCGAGCACCTGCTCGGCGTCGAGGTCGACGACTTCACCGCCCAGGCCCAGCTGCTCCTGCGCGACTGGGACGGCAACCAGCCCGGGGACAAGACCCGCGACTCGGCCTCGGCGGCCTACTACAACGCCGTGTGGAAGCACCTGCTCGAGTACACCTTCGACGAGCTCCCGCCCGACATGGCCGCGTCAGGTGGGACCCGCTGGATGATCGTGCTCGAGCAGCTGCTCAAGGACCCGAAGAACGCCTGGTGGGACGACAAGACGACCCCGGGGGTCACCGAGGGGTCGGGTGAGATCCTCAAGCGCGCGCTGGTGGACGCCCGCCTCGACCTGGCTCGCAAGCTCGGCAAGGTCCCGGCGACGTGGCGTTGGGGCCGGCTCCACCAGCTGAACCTCGAGCACCGCGTGCTCGGCACCGAGTCGGTGCCCGGGGTGATCCGGGACGTCTTCAACCGGGGCGGCATCGAGCTCGGCGGCGGCAACGGCATCGTCAACGCCACCAGCTGGGACGCCTCGAGCTCCGGCTACGAGGTGACGGCGGGACCCTCCATGCGGATGGTCGTCGACCTCTCCGACCTGGACAGGTCCCTGTGGGTCAACGCGACGGGACAGTCGGGCCACGCGTACAACTCGCACTACGCCGACCAGATCGACGCCTGGGCGGCCAACGAGCCGTTCCCGTGGCCGTTCACCGCCGGCGCAGTGGCGGCCGCACAGGACAGCGAGCTGACCCTGGTCCCGCCCGGTCAGCCGACCGGCTGAGGGTCCCGGCCGTCAGCCCGCCCGGTGCGCGCGGCTCGGGTCGGCTGCAGTCCGGACGACCCGACCGCTCGTGGTGACGTAGCCGTCGACGGGCGAGTCGTGCGCCTCGCGCGGCAGGTCCGTGTCGCGCTGCTCTCCCTCGTGCAGCAGCGTGATGACCGGCGTCCCCGGATCGCGGTGCCGCAGGGCGCGGTCGTAGCACCCGCCACCCTGTCCCAGCCGCGTGCCCCGGCGGTCGACGGTCAGCCCGGGCGTCACGACGAGATCGCAGGTGGACAGCGCGTCGGGCCCCAGCCAGCGCCGGCCGTCCCCGGAGGGGGGAGTGTCCTTCGGGAGGCGCGCGACGGTGCCGCGGTCGCCGATGGTGCCCTCAGCGGCATACGTCCACTCGAGCGAGAAGTCGTCGAGCACGATGGGCACGATGACCTCATGACCGGCCGCGAGGAGGGCCGCGATGAGCGGCGCGGTGGGCGGCTCGTCGGGCAACGACTCATACACCGCGACGCGGACCTGGTCCTCCGCTCGCTCAGGGAGGAACCGCAGCACGGCCTCGGCGATCGTTGATCCCGCCGCCGCGGCATCGCTGGCCGCGGCGAGCTCGGCCCGATGGCGTCGAGCAGCCTGGCGGATCTCCCGTTTGGTGGGCAGCGGCTGCTCAGGCGACGACTGCTGCGACATCGCGGCTCCTCTCGTCCTGCTCCCGGGCGCGCACCGGGTCCATCGTAAGGTGAGCCCATGAGTGACCAGGGGTTGGCCCGCGCCGTCGAACGGATGCGCGGGCGAGGGATGGGACCCGAGGCCATCACGGTCTTCGAGCACTACTACCGCCAGCTCGAGGAGGGGGCGCAGGGCACGATCCCCGAGGACACCATCGAGCCGCTCCGGGACATCCAGGGCCTCGGCGAGGTGGAGGTCTCGGACGAGGACGCCCGCCGGGCGCTGAGCCAGACCGCGGTGATCAAGCTCAACGGTGGGCTCGGCACGAGCATGGGGATGAGCGGCGCCAAGTCGGCGCTCGAGGTCAAGGACGGCCTGACCTTCCTCGACATCATCGCCCAGCAGGTGCTCTCGCTCCGCGAGCAGTGGGGGGTCGAGCTGCCCCTCATCCTGATGAACTCGTTCCGGACCTCGGAGCAGTCGCTCGACATCCTCGCCACCTACCCGGACCTCCCCGTCGACGGGCTCCCGCTCGACTTCATCCAGAGCGCCGAGCCGAAGCTCCTCGCCGACTCCCTCGACCCGGTCGACTGGCCCCGGGACCGCGAGCTCGAGTGGTGCCCGCCCGGCCACGGCGACATCTACGTCTCCCTCGTCACGTCCGGCGTGCTCGACAGCCTGCTGGCCAAGGGGATCCGCTACGCGTTCATCTCCAACTCGGACAACCTCGGCGCCACCTGCGACCCCGACGTGGCGGCGTGGATGGTCGAGCACGGGCTGCCCTTCGTCGCCGAGGTGTGCACCCGCACGAAGAGCGACCGCAAGGGCGGGCACCTCGCGACTCGCAGGTCCGACGGCCGCCTCATCCTCCGTGACACGGCGATGGTGGCCGACGGCGAGGAGCGGTTCTTCGCCGACACCAAGCGCCACGACACGTTCAACGCCAACAACATCTGGGTCGACCTGTCCGTCCTGCGCGACCGGATGGCCGAGCGGGCCGGTTTCCTGGGCCTGCCCATCATCATCAACCGCAAGACGGTCGACCCGGCCGACCCCACGTCGCCCGAGGTCGTCCAGCTCGAGTCCGCGATGGGGGCCGCGATCGAGGTGTTCGAGGGGTCCGAGGCGCTGCTCGTGCCGCGCACCCGGTTCCGGCCGGTCAAGACGACCAACGACCTGCTCGTCGTCCGCTCGGACTACTTCGTGCTCGACGAGAGCTACCACCTCCTCGCGGTGGGGGAGGGTCCCGAGCCGTTCGTCGACCTCGACTCGGCCTACCGGCTCGTGGACGGCTTCGAGAAGCGCTTCCCCTTCGGGGTCCCGTCGATGGTCGAGTGCACCAGCCTGCGCGTCATCGGCGATCCGGTCTTCGGGCGCGACGTCCGCTGCGTCGGCGACGTCCTCGTCGACGGGCTGAGGAGGGTGCGCGACCACGCGGTCCTCGAGGGCCCGGTCGCGGGCGAGACCTCGGCGGAGGCGCGCCCTGCGGCGCGGGCTCAGGGTGTCGCCGACCTGCGGACCGTCGACCAGCACCTCCGCGCGATCCTGTCGACCCTGGAGCCGGCCGCGACGGCGAGCGTGCCGCTCACCGAGGCGCTCGGGCTCGTCGTCGCGAGGGACGTCCGGTCCCGGGTCAGCCTGCCGGCCTTCGACAACTCGTCGATGGACGGCTATGCGGTCCAGGCCCGGTCCCTCGACGGGGCCGACGCGACGCCGGTGTCGTTGCGGATCGTCGGTGAGGTGGCCGCTGGGGTCAACCCGACCTTCTCGGTGGGCCCCGGGGAGGCCGCCCGCATCATGACGGGCGCGCCGATCCCGGCCGGCGCCGACGCGGTCATCGCCGTGGAGGACACCGACGGCGCGGCCGAGGGCTCGGTCCTCTGTCGGGCGGTCGTCGCCCCGGGCCGGTACATCCGACCGCGTGGCGAGGACGTCTCCGAAGGTGCCGTCGTCGTGTCGGCCGGCGACGTCGTCGGGCCGCGGACGATCGCCCTGCTCGCCGCCTGCGGCCACGCGACGGTCGAGGTGCACCGGCGGCCGCACGTCGTCATCCTGTCGACCGGCGCGGAGCTCGTCCCGCCGGGCGAGCCCCTCCAGCCGGGCCAGATCCACGACTCCAACTCGACGATGCTCTGGGCGGCTGCGATCTCCGCGGGTGCGTCGGCCGAGATCCGCGGAACCGTCGGCGACACTGACGCCGAGCTGCTCGCAGCCCTCGACGAGGTCGTGGCCGGCGCGGACGTCGTGGTCACGAGCGGTGGGGTCTCGATGGGCGCCTACGACGTGGTCAAGAGCGCGCTCGCCGACCGGGGCGTGGACTTCGTCAGGGTGGCGATGCAGCCGGGCAAGCCACAGGGCTTCGGCTACCTCACGGGCCCGGATGGTCGTCGCGTGCCGCTGTTCGCGCTGCCGGGCAACCCGGTCTCCTCGTTCGTCTCGTTCGAGGTCTTCGTGCGGCCGGCGCTGCGCCGGCTGATGCGGCTCACGCCGGAGAAGCGCCGGGTCCGCAGCGCCACGCTCACCTCGGGACTGCGCTCGCCCGAGGGGCGGCGGCAGTTCGGCCGCGCCGTCGTGTCGCGCAACTCCGAGGGCGCGCTGATGTGCACGCCGGTCGCGGGGCAGGGCTCGCACTTCGTCGCCGACCTGTCCCGGGCCAACGCGCTGTTCATCGTCCCGGAGGAGACCGCGGACCTCGTCGCCGGTGAGCGCGTCGACGTCATCATCCTCGACGACTGAGGTCGGCTCAGGCGCACTCCTTCCGTATGCCGCTGAGCTCCTCCCGCTCACCCCTCCCTCCCAGCCCTTCCGCCCTGACGCGTCTCGGCCGTCCGCGTGGCGCATGGCGGGCCGGCCGGCTGCCGAGGGGGCCGGGCCGTCGAGGGGGCCGGGCCGTCGAGGGGGCCGGGCCGTCGCGGACGGGCGGTGGCATGATGACCCGGTGCCTGATGAGACTGCTGCCGCCGGCTCCGCACCGGCCGCCGAGCCCGGACGGCTGACCCACGTGCGGTCGGACGGCACCGCGCACATGGTCGACGTGTCGGCCAAGGCCGTCACCACGCGCGAGGCGAGCGCCGCGGGCCGCGTGCTGCTCAGCGCAGACGCGGTCTCGGCGCTCCGCTCCGGTGTCGTGCCGAAGGGCGACGCGCTCGCGGTCGCCCGAATCGCCGGGATCCAGGCGGCCAAGCGGACCCCCGAGCTGATCCCACTGGCCCACCCGATCGCGGTCCACGGTGTCGAGGTGGACCTCGCGGTCGCCGACGACGGTGTCGACATCGTCGCCACCGTGCGGACGGCGGACCGGACCGGTATCGAGATGGAGGCCCTCACGGCAGTGACCGTGGCGGCGCTCGCGCTCATCGACATGGTCAAGGCGGTGGACAAGCACGGCCGGATCACCGACGTCCGGGTCACGGCGAAGTCAGGAGGAAGATCGGGTGACTGGCATGAGTGAGGCGACGGGGACCGGCCACGCCACGGAGAGCGACCAGGCGAGCGACCCCCTGGAGCAGGACCTGGTCGGTCTCGGACGCAGGGCCGTCGTCATCACCTCGTCGACCCGGGCCGCCGCGGGGGTCTACCCCGACAGGTCGGGCCCCGTCATCGTCGACCGGGTGCAGTCCTGGGGCTTCAGCGTCGGGGCGCCGATCGTCGTCGCTGACGGTGACGAGTTCGGCCTCGCCCTTCGGGACGTGCTCGCCTCCGAGCCGGACCTCGTCATCACGACCGGCGGCACGGGCCTCACTCCCACCGACGTGACCCCCGAACAGACGTTGCCCCTGCTCGACCGGCTCGTCCCCGGCATCGCGGAGGGGATGCGGGCGGCAGGCGTCGCGAAGGGGGTCCACACCGCGATGCTGTCGCGCGGGCTCGTGGGGATCTCCGGTCCGTCGCTGGTCGTCAACCTGCCCGGCTCTCGGGGCGGGGTGAACGACGGGCTCGACGTGCTCGAGCCCATCATGGGGCACGTGCTCCAGCAGCTGCCCGGCGGAGACCACTGAGTCACCGGGTCGGATCCCCGCGCACGAGGACCGGAGGGAGCAAGCCATGAGAGCACCGTGGCGTCGCGAGCCGCAGCTCGCCCCGTGGCCGGTCGTGCTGCGGGACCGCTCCGCCGAGCCTGAGGTCGTCCTGCGGCCGCTGCGGCTGAAGGACGAGGACGAGTGGCACCACCTGCGCCGCGAGAACGCCGACCACGTGCGACCCTGGGAGCCGACGCTTCCGCCGGGGGTGACGACGAGGCTTCCGGTGTCGTACCGGCAGTTCGTCTCCGACCTCGACCGTGAGGCCGCCGCGGACCGGGCCATGCCGTGGTGCATCGAGGTGGGGGGTCGGATCGTGGGCCAGGTCCACATCTTCGGCATCGTCCGGGCCGCCCAGCAGTCCGCTGCCGCGGGCTACTGGCTGGCCGAGTCCGCGTCCGGTCAGGGCATCGCCACCCGGGCCCTCGCCGTGGCGATCGACCACGCGCTGGGCCCCGCCGGGCTGCATCGCGTCGAGGTCAACATCCGGCTCGACAACGACCGGTCCCTGGCGCTCGTGCGTCGGCTCCGACTCCGCGAGGAAGGCGTCCGGGAGCGGTATCTGCACATCGACGGGTCGTGGCGCGACCACCTCAGTTTTGCCGTGACGGCCGAAGAGGTCGAGAGGGCAGGTCTGGCGTCACGGTTGTCACACTTGTAACTTCCGCCACTTGCGCGACACGCGGGGAATGTGCATGGCCTTGCCGCCGTGGCCACCTAGCGTTGGCTCCGTGCCCGCCAGCAGTCTGATCTTTGTCGTCATCGTGGCGATCTGGGCTGCCTACCTGCTCCAGAACTGGTCCCGCCGGCGCGAGAACGCCGCCGCAGCGAGGTCCGTCGACGGGTTCACCGAGGCGATGCGGGTCCTGCAGAAGCGCCGCGTCCTGCCCGGCGCCGACCTCTCCGAGCCGCGACCGCACTCCTACTCCGTGGCTCCCGCCCGGGTCGTCCACGCGACCGTCGACGTCAAGCGCGCCGTGCCCGCGGCTGCGTCGCGGCGGCGGTCACCGCTGGTCGCCCGCCGCCGGCCGGAGCTCGCGCCGGCCGGCCACCGAGCCGACAGCGACCGGGCCGGCACCGACCGGGCCGGCACCGACCGCCACAGCATCGATCGCACCCGTCCCGACCGCAGTCGCGACGACCACAAGGTGGAAACCATGAGCGCAGCCCGCCCGGCCAGCCGTGCCCCTCGCCGAGTCCGGGCCGCAGTGCTCCTCGTCGCCCTGCTCTGGGTCCCGGTCTCGATCGTCCTGGCCGTCGTCGGCCCGCTCAACTGGGTCCCGGTGCCGTTCGCGGTCCTGACGGTCGTAGCAGTGCTCGTCTGGCTCCGCGCGGAAGCCCGCGTCGAGGGTGCGGAGCAGGCCAGCCGCGACGACGCCCACCCCGCCCGCGGACGGCGGGCGCCCGCACCCGAGCTGGAGCTCTCGAGCGACGTCACACAGGTCATCCGCCAGCCGCAGCGCTACGCCGCGGAGCGGGCCGAGCCGGCGGAGCCGGCCGAAGCTCCCGCCGCAGCCGCAGCGGCAGCCGCCATCTCAGCCGCAGCCGCGGCCCTGGCTGCTGCCGAGCCGCTCAGCGCGTCGGTCTCGGACCCCGCCGCGGCACCCGGGTCGCTGACAGCGCGAGCGAGCTCAGCGGCATCCGATCTCGTCTTCGACCTGCAGGCGAGCGAGCCGGCGCCCCGCATGGCGGCTGGGCCACCCGCCCCGGGGACATGGAGCCCGGTCCCGGTCCCGACGCCGACCTACGCGCTCAAGGCCAAGGCCGAACCGCGCTACACGGCCGACGGGATCCCGGCGGATGTGTTCGACACGCCGGAGTTCGCCGACGAGGCGGACGAGCTCGACGACCGGGCCCTGTTCGCGCGTCGCGCCGTCAGCCAGTAGCCCCTCCGCCTCAGGGTTTGGCGGGGGCCGACCCCTCCTCTGCGGACTCCTCCAGCTCTTCCTCGAGCTCGGCCTCGCTCTCCTTGAGGAGCAGGTGCTTGCCGACCGCGTTGAGGACGGCGGCGAAGGGCACGGCGGCCAGCGCCCCGACGATCCCGGCCACCGTCGACCCGGCGGCGATGGCGAGGATGACGGCGAGGGGGTGGATGCTGACGGCGTGCCCGAGGAGGACCGGCTGGAGGACGTGCGACTCCAGCTGCTGCACGGCGATGACCACGGCGAGCATGATCAGGGCCACCCCGAACCCGTGCGACACGAGCGCGAGGATGACGGCGACCGCCCCGGACAGCAGGGCGCCGACGATCGGGATGAACGCGAAGAGGAAGACGAGGACGCCGATGGCGAACGCAAACGGCACCTTGAGCACGGTGGCGCCCAGCGCGATCCCGACCGCGTCGACGAGCGCGACGATGATCGTCGCACGGACGAACGCCGACAGCTGGTCCCACGCGATCCGGCCGGAGGAGTCCACGCGAGGCCGTGACACGCGCGGGAAGAGCCGGACGATCCAGGCCCAGATGCGCGGGCCGTCGTAGAGGAAGAAGAAGAGCGCGAAGAGGGCGATGAACATGCCGGCGATGAAGTGGGTCGCGGTGAGGCCGACGTCCGCGGCGGTCTGGCCGAGGTTGCCCGAGTTGCTGACTCCCTCGCGCAGGTTCTCGAAGTAGCGGTCGAACTCCGAGTCGGTGATGCTGAACGTCGTGCGCAGCCAGTCGCGGATCTGCTCGAGGCCCGTCGCGACCTCGGCGGTCAGCTCGGACAGGCCGCTGGTGAACTGCTGCCCGATCAGGGTGAAGAGCGCGGAGACGATGAGGATGACGCCGAGGACGGTCGTGCCGGCCGCGAGCCCCACCGGCATGGCCCGCGCGAGGCGGCGGCTGATCGGCACGAGCATGGCCGCGAGGAGCAGCGCCACGAGCAGCGGCACGACGATCTGGGAGAACTCCCGCAGCAGCATGGAGGCGACATAGAGCGCCACGCCGATGACGAGGAGGCGCACGGCCCACTCGCTCGCAGCCCGCACCGCGGGTGGCACCGCCGAGGCTCGGGCCGGGTCGGCGGGGCGGGGCGAGGTGGCGTTGTCGGTCACGAGGACACGGTATGCCGCCGAGCTCGCTTGGGTGGCCAGGCGCGGTAGGTGTCGTGGTCGGGTCAGCCCCCGTCGGCGTCGCGGAGGCGGTCGAGCAGGGCGACGGCGTCGTGCGGGGCGTGGCCCTTCGCGTCGTTGTCGAAGTAGACATGGGTGTCGTGCCCGTCGGCGAGCCAGCGGCGCACCTGCCCTGCCCAGCGGTCGAGGGACGCGTCGGTGTAGCCGCTCGCGTAGAGCTCGGTCTCGCCGTGGAGCCGGACGTAGCGGAAGTCGCTCGTCGCGTCGTGCATCTGTGGCCACCGGCCGGCGCTGTCGGCGACGACGGTGCAGATGTCGTGCTCGGCGACCAGGGCCCGGGCCTCGGGGCTGTCGAAGCTCTCGTGCCGCGGCTCCAGGGCGTGCCGGATCGGCCGGTCCACCAGGGCCTCGGTGAGGACCCGGTCCTCGGCCAGCTTGTCGTCGTGTCGGGCCGCGAGCCGGGCCGCCTCGTCGTGGGAGCGCGGGAGGAGCTCGAGGAAGCGCTCGAGTCGGTCCGGGCTCAGCGGCATACGGGCGGGGAGCTGCCAGAGGACGGGACCCAGCTTGGCGCCGAGGGCCAGAACGCCCGACGCGAAGAAGTTGGCGAGCGGCGTCTCGACGTCCTTGAGCTGTTTGAGGTGCGTGATGAACCGGCCGCCCTTGACCGCGAGGACGAAGTCGTCGGGGGTCGCGTCGCGCCAGGCCGCGTAGGAGCTGGGGCGTTGGAGCGAGTAGAAGGAGCCGTTGACCTCGACGGAGCTCATCCGCTCAGCTGCATAGGCGAGCTCGTCCCTCTGGCGCAGGCCCTTCGGGTAGAAGTCACCGCGCCAGCGCGGGTAACGCCACCCGGAGACCCCGACGAACGCCCGACTCATGGCGTCGAGGCTAGCTGGCCCGAGGCAGCGGGACGCCCGTTCTCAGCCGGTTCGTCCGCGCGGCCTGCCCGAAACGGTGGACGCAGCGGCTCACCTGGTGCGACCGTGAGGACGTGACCCGCACGGTCTCGGCGGACTACGTCGTGGTGGGAGCCGGTGCGATGGGGATGGCCTTCGTTGACGCCCTCACCGCCCAGACTGACGCGCGCGTCGTCCTCGTCGATCGCCGCCACGGCGTCGGCGGGCACTGGCTCGAGGCGTATCCCTTCGTCCGGCTCCACCAGGCGTCGGCGTTCTACGGGGTGGCGTCGACGCTTCTCGGCGGAGGGCAGGTGCAGCGGAGTGGCCATGAGGAGGGGCTGCAGGAGCGGGCCTCCCAGGCCGAGATCTGCGCCTACTACGCCACCGTCCTCGACCGTCTCGTGGCGTCCGGGAGGGTGGAGCTCGTGCCGAACGCGGGCTACGTCCGCCGGTCCGATGGCGGGTCGATCGTGTCACGGGTGTCGGGGGAGCGGTTCGACGTCCCGGATCGGTGTCGGGTCGTCGATGCTCGCTACCTCGCGCCGAGCATCCCCGCGGAGAAGCCGCCGCCGTTCGACGTCGGCCGCGGCGCGCACGTCGTGCCGGTCAACGAGCTGGCCCGACTCGAGGAGGCACCGAGCGAGTACGTCGTCGTCGGCTCGGGCAAGACCGCGACGGACGCCTGCATCTGGCTGCTGTCCCGCGGCGTCGACCCGGACCGAGTGTGCTGGGTCCGACCCCGCGACCCGTGGATGCTCAACCGCGCTGTGGTGCAGCCGGACCCGGCGGTCTTCCTGGGGATGGGCGCCGACATCATGGAGCTGGCAGCGACTGCCGAGTCGCTCGACGACCTCTTCGTCCGACTGGAGGAGGTCGGGGTGATGCTGCGCATCGACCGTGGCGTCATACCGACGATGGCGAAGACGCCGACGCTGGCCGGCTGGGAGCTCGAGCAGCTGCGCACCATGGAGAACGTCGTCCGACAGGGGCACCTGCTCGCGGTGGGCCGAGGCAGGCTCCACTTCGCTGCCGGGACGGTCGCGGTGGCCGACGATGCGCTCGTCGTGCACTGCGCGGCGGACGGGTTGAAGTACCCGCCCCTCGTTCCGGTCTGGCGTCCCGAGGTGATCACCCTGCAGCCGGTCCGCAACGGTTTCCCGTGCTTCGGTGCGGCCCTCATCGGCTACGTCGAGGCGACCCGGGGGGACGACGCCGAGAAGAACCGGGTGTGCGCGCCCTCACCGTATGGGGACTCGCTGGCCGGGTGGGCGAGCTCGGTCGTTCTGGGCACCCGTAACGCCATGGCCTTCACGGCCGAGCCCGACATCAAGGAGTGGGCGAACGGCGTGGCCCTCAACCCGGCGCGGGTGCCTCCCGGCCACCCCGGGTCGGCGCAGCTCGACGACGCCCGGGAACGACTCGGGCGGTACACCCGGCCGGGGCTGGAACGGCTGGCCGCGCTCGGCTGACGGCGAGGGCCTGCGTATCGTCTGCCTCGTCCCCACCGAGAGGAGCAGCCGTGCGAGCCGTGGTCTACGACGAGATCGGCGCGAGCCCCGACGTGCGCGATGTGCCCTCGCCGGAGGCGCCTGCGGGCGGGGTCGTCGTCGAGGTCCACGCCACCGGCCTCTGCCGCAGCGACTGGCACGCCTGGGCCGGTCACGACGACATCGCGCTCCCGCACGTCCCGGGGCACGAGCTGGCCGGGATCGTCGCGTCCGTCGGTGTCGGGGTGCGCGACTGGTCGGTGGGGGACCGGGTGACCGTCCCGTTCGTCGAGGGCTGCGGCCGCTGTGAGTGGTGCCTCGGCGGGGACGCGCAGGTGTGTCCCGCCCAGGAGCAGCCCGGCTTCACGCACTGGGGCTCGTTCGCCGAGTACGTCGCCCTGCACGCGGCCGACACCAACCTCGTGAGGGTGCCCGACGGCGTGTCGTTCGAGGCCGCGGCAGCCCTCGGGTGCCGGTTCGCGACGGCCTGGCGCGCGCTGACCGGGCGGGCCGCCGTGCGACCGGGCGAGTGGGTGACCGTTGTGGGTGCCGGGGGCGTCGGACTGTCCACGGTGATGATCGCGAAGGCCTTGGGAGCCAAGGTCATTGCCGTCGACCGCAACCGTGGCGCGCTGGCTGCGGCCGAGGCGTTGGGGGCGGACGCGGTGCTCGAGGCGGACGGCTCGGACGTCCCGGCAGCGGTCCACGAGCTCACCTCCGGAGGCAGTCACGTCGCCGTCGACGCCGTGGGCAGCGAGGCGACCTGCGCCGACGCGATCCTCTCGTTGCGGAGGCGCGGCCGGCACGTCCAGGTCGGGCTGCTGCCGCCGGTGGACGGTCACCCCCGCGTGCCGATGGCGCGCGTCATCGGCTGGGAGCTGGACGTGCTCGGCTCACACGGAATGGCGGCCGTCGACTACCCGGGGATGATGGCGCTCATCGCGTCCGGGCAGCTGCGGCCCCAGACGCTCGTGGAGCGGGTCGTCGGCCTCGAGGAGGCGGCTGTGCTCCTGCCCCTCCTAGAGCAGGCTGCCCCGGCGGGAATGACGATGATCGATCCGAGGCCCGCGGCTGGGTGAACTGAACCAGGCCGCAGTACGCCGCGCTACGCCGGATCCGCCAGCATGTGGGGCTTCGCGATCCACCGAACCAGCCACGGCGACGATGAGGACTCCGTCCTGCCCGCCGGAATGATGGACGGCACCTGCCGAAGAGCCGCTAGGCGCCGCGTGCGGCCGCTACGTGGGGCGACCCCACTGCGTGGGCCTGAACCCCCGACGGACTTACGGGCGTGACCATCAGCGCTAGCCTGCGAGGACCGTCGCCGGCTGAAGGAGACCGCCCCGTGGGACTCGCCCTGTCCGTGCTCGCCGTCGTCGTCGGGGTCCTCATCGGCATGGTCGGCGTCGGTGGCGTGCTGCTGCCGCCCGGACTGGTCGCCCTCGGTGACCTGACCGCCAACGAGGCGACGGCGACGAGCACCTGGGCCTTCGTGTTCACCGGCGTGGTCGGCACGGTCGCCTACGCGTGGCGTGGGGTCGTGCCGTGGGGCATGCTCGCCGGGCTGACCGTCGGGGTCGTGCCTGCAGCGTTCCTCGGTGCGCTCATCAACGCGACGCTGCCCGCGTCCGTGGTACTGCTCGGGCTGGCGGCTCTCACGCTGTTCGTCGGCGTGCAGCAGCTGCGGCCGCAGGCCGTCCGCGGGGCGCGGGAAGGGCTGGGCGCGGCGGCCCTGGTCGCGGTCGGCGCCTTCGTCGGATTCGGATCCGCGCTCACTGGGACCGGGGGGCCGGTGCTGCTCGTGCCGATGTTGCTGACGCTGGGAGTGGCGCCGCTGCGGGCTGTCGCGGTGAGCCAGGCGGTGCAGTTGCCCGTGGTCGTCGCCGGCTCGGTCGGCTACCTGCAGACGGACCTGGTCGACATACGCCTGGGCACTGTGCTCGGCTGCCTCGCTGCGCTCGGGGTCGCGGCCGGCGCGGTGGTGGCCACGCGCATCCCCGCCGAGGGGCTACGGCGGATCGTGGCGGTGGCGTGCCTCGCAGCGGGCGTGTTCCTCGTGGTTCGTGCGGCCGCGTGAACGGGCGGGGCCGGCCCGATCCGTGGATCAGCCGACGTGTCGTGGGTGCCGCTCGTCGTCGCGGCCTCCATCTGGGCGAGCCAGGCATCGAGCTTGCCGACCCGGAGGCGAAGCTCACAGCCGACCCGGAACCCACACGGGCCGCGGCCCTGGCTGCGCAGGCCGTAGGGGTCTGAACGCTGACACCGAGCTGAGCGGCGAGCTGGGACAGGGTGCGGAAGGGGCCAAGTCAGGGCTGTGCGTATGTGGTGGTCTTCATGCCGCCCAGGTCCGCCAGCCCCGCCGCACCCCGCCGAGAGCGGCCCAGCCGGCCGAGGACGACGGCCAATAGCCGGAACCTTGTGCTGAGTTGCCACTGCCTGCTCCTGATTTCAGGATCCGCGCAGGCCACTGACCAGCGGCTTTGGTGGAGCTGAGGGGATTCGAACCCCTGACCTTCTCATTGCGAAGGTCTGGGGGTGCTTGGCCAGGCTCCTCGGCGCGCTGGTGGACGTGTTGCTGAGGGTGCATTTGATGCTCCGCTCCCGGGGGTGGGGGCAAACGTGGGGCGAACGTGGAGATGGTGTCAGTGGTTGGTGTCAGCCTGTAATCGAGCGGCGCGAATCAGTCGGCCGCCAGTCTCGGGGAGGGTTTCATGGCGGAGCATCACGTCAGCGTCAAGTTGCGTTGTCGCTCGGGTCACGAGCACGACATGTGCTACCAGGTGAAGTTCGAGGTTCCCAAAGAGCTGCGATGCCCGGGGTCCGGTGGATACAGCATGGGTGGTGGCGGAGGCTGCCCGTTGCCGCCCGACTTGGAAAACCTGATCTGGCGCGCCCTGCACGCCGATTTGCAGGAGCACCGGCGGAACCGATTTGTGCTGGTCGCCCTTTGATCTGTTCGTTTCGGGGTGCCAAGTCGCGGCGGCCGTGTGGCGAATTTCGGCGACGGCGAGGGCTGCGACCGCTCGGGGGTTCAGTCGCAGCTTTCGATCGGTACACCGACTTTGGGGCGGTCTTCGTCACACCAGCACGTTTTGGGGCTCAGTTACCGGGCGTTCAGCGTGATGGCGTACCCTTGCCACTGCGGCCTGCCAAGTCCCCCTGTCTTGGTGGGCCGCGTGATCTTCTTGGCTGACATTTTTCGTGTCAACGCGCACGGCGGACTCCGTAGCCGGCAGCGAATCCGAGCAGCAGGAAGCCGAGTGCTCCGACTGCGAGGGCGAGCTGCAGACGTCCGTTCATGACGATGAGGTCTGCTGCGACTCCGTCCGGCACTGGCGCGTAGGCGAACCAACCAAACCCGGTGTTGTCCGCCCACAGAGCTGCGGCCGTGACGAGCAACGCGATCGCCAGCAGCACGAGCGCGGCGATGCGAGCCCGATAGGTCATGAGATGACGTTACACATTGGCCGTGCTCATGGCCGACTGCTTCGATCGCCAGCGCGACAGCCCCTCGGGTTTGGTCCCGGGGGGCTGCGGAAGTCGCGGCCGGGGGAGGCCCACCGGAGTAACCGGCTGGGAACCATTGAGGGGACCGCGCCGCCACCTACTGCACGCCGGTTCGGGACGACCCTCGCAGCGAGCTAGCAGCGCGACTCACAGACCCCGGCCTCGACCCGATACCCAGCTCCCGCGGAGCGGCGGTGTGCGGGTCAAGGGTCGAGCTTGCTCGATCGCGCAGCGACGCCGAAGGCGCCCTTGACGCGTGCGGCGGCGATCCGCAACCCATGATTGCTGTCGGGTCGAGGCCGGGACCACGCACGTAAGGTCAGCCGGCCACGGTGGCCACCCGAAGACCAGGGCGGTTCGGTGCATGGGGTTCTCTGCATGTCGACGGTCTGGCCCGTCGGGTTGGGTGGGCGCCGCCTGAGCAGAGGGCCGCGCCGACGGGAGCGGAGCGGGAGTCGGCGGGATCGGCCCGTCCTTCGGCTGCGGCGGGCGCCTCAGCGGGCCCGACGGGCCCGCACTTGAAGACGTAGAGAAACTTGTCGGGCAGGCGCCACGGGCTCGATGTCGGTCGCCGGGCTGTGTGCGAAATGGGCAGCACGGCAACCGCGCGAATGGGGCGTGCGGACCCAGCGACGACTGCGCCTGCCTCGCTCTCGGTCCCCAGCCAAATTGCCGGGGGGACCGTGGATGTGTCCTTCAGCGAGAAGGGAGTCAATGCATCACTCTCGGGCAGAGGGGTCGATCCGATGCCGCGCTCCCGTCCCGAGTGTTGTGGGACCGCGCGGTGGACGGGCCGGTGTCGGAGCTACGGGATAGTCTGCTTGCAGAGGTCGGCCGGCGGGCGGATTTCCTCGTGGTTGACTCTCCTTGGCCTGCGCAGGGAAGCGCGAGCTGGGCCAGTTGCGACACACAGACGATCTGGGGGTAACAGGGGTGTACGAAGTTGATTTCTTGCCGATCGAGAAGACGGGCGAACTCGGCTCCAAGAGCGGCGACGCTATCGGGATGCGCTTCACTGAGCAGCTGACAGGGCGGTCTCGCGTTGTTGTCATTGATGGCGGCTACTCACACACAGGCGAAAAGATGGTCGAGCATGTCCGCAAATGGTACGGAACAAATCACATCGACCTGATGATCTCCACACATCCTGACCAAGACCACATCAACGGCCTGGCCACAGTCATGGACGAAATGACGGTCGGTGAATTGTTGATACATAGGCCGCATGATCACGTGGCTAGCGTCGATGAATTCAGCAACATCGAGGTGATCGACGCGTTGATTGGCCTCGCCGACGAGAAGGGCGTTCCGGTGAGCGAACCCTTCACTGGGTTGAGTAGATTCGGACGGCAGATCATCATCTTGGGTCCAACCGCTGAGTACTACAGGCAGCTGGTGGAGGAGCATTTGGCGCAGGTGAGAACGGGCGCGGCTGCGGCTCGGATGGGTAGTGGCGGTCCCTCTGGGATTGTGACCAAGGCTGCAGACCTGCTCGAGCGGGTCATTGCGATGCTTCCGATGGAGTCTCTGTCAGAGGACGGCGAGACCGGTCCGAGAAACAACTCATCGGTTTTGACTCTCCTCCAGGTCGACGGTGAGCGCATGCTCTTTACGGGAGATGCCGGAATTCCTGCCTTGAGCGCAGCGTGCGACGAATACGAGATATTGCTAGGAGGCTTTGACTCTTCGCCTCTCGACTTCTTCCAGGCTCCGCATCACGGCAGCAAACGCAATCTGTCTCCTAGTTTGTTGGATCGCATGTTGGGAACGCAGAGGCTCCGTTACACGCAGAACGCGACGTCGTTCATCAGTTCGGCTAAGCAGGATCCCAAACATCCGTCGCCGAAGGTGACTAATGCCCTTAAGCGTCGTGGGCTTGACGTGTACGCCACCGAGAGCAACATTGTGGTCCATAAATCGAGTGATGTTCCCATGCGACCCGGATATAGCGCAGCAACCCCGGTCGCAGTGCTCGCAGAAGATGACGACTGAAGTCTTGGCTCGGAATGGACATGTACTCGCTTCGGGCGCGTGTGGCACCAGCACTTCTCGCTCTGAGTCCAGTGCTCGCACTTGGGATCGCTGTTCTCCCGTTCTTGCCCGGGGCAAACAAACTTTGGTCTCTCCTCTCATTCGGAGTCACGACGTACGGCGCGTTGGTGGCGAGGAAGGAGGGAAACAGAGTGCAACCGGAACTTTGGGCGATTTGGGGCGGCCAGCCTGCTACTGCACCCCTTCGATTTAGGTCTGATGGGGGAGACGATGAGGTCGCCAGGCGTCATGCCACCCTGGAGGTTGTGCTAGGGGGTGGGGCCTTCTTGCCTACTCGTCATGACGAAATGAGCGATCCCGGTTCCGCTGAGATGGCTTACAGTGCGGCCGTAAGAAGGCTGATTGGGAAAGTTCGGGATCATCCCAAGAGTCGGCTGCTTCACCTCGAAAATCGAAACTATGGCTATGCTCGCAACCTTTACGGTCTCAAGCCGCTCGGGCTGAGGTGGACTTGGATCGTCCTAGTAGTGTCACTGCTTGCATTGGCAACTTTGGGCCCAACGAATGGGTTGGATGCTGCAACGCCCTTCATACTGCCCGGCGCAGTCAGCTCCATGGCCCTATTCCTCTGGAGGAATGTGGATCCGGATTTTGTGAGGCCGTCGGCCGACGCCTACGTAGGTCGCCTCTTCGAAGTGCTGGATGACCTTGCGGAGGATGCGACCAGAGAAGCGTGAAGCGTTGACGTGTCCGGGGATCTGCCGGATCTGACGTGTCCAGGGAGACTGTGGAGCCACGCGCCTCTGCGACTTGATCCAAGGGGTAGGACTTCTAACCTTTCTAGCCAACTTCCACGCGTTGTGCACGAGAGGTGCTTCTGGCAACGCATGCCTTCATTTTTCCTTAGGTTATGAAAGCGCGTTGTCAACGGCGAAGACCTTCATGACTTCGTCCCCGTAGTCGTTGATGACCTTGACGGCTATCTTGCCGGTGGTGGGTGGGTCGAACGGGCGGGACACCGTTGAGTTCAGCGACTCCCACGCGTCCAGATCGATCTCGGACTTCAACGCGGTCTTGAGCCGCTTATAGGGGTCACCCCCGCCTGTGAAGTAGCAGTGCCGGACGAAGAACGAGTCGCCGTTATAGTTTGTGTCGATCATCCACAGCGCAATCTGGCCTGTGTCATTCGAGCGGACCTCGCCGGTTGTGGGGTCGTAAACATCGACACCATGTAGCTCAACCCTCACCTGGTTCGAGGCATCGGACGTCAGCGAGATGTCGGGCTCCCCGAAGACCGTGAAGAGGTTCCCGGCACCCGTCTTCTTCAAGTCTTGACCCATGAGTAGGTCGGCGTTCATCGTCACGAGTAGGAGCTTGATCCGTCCGAACGAACGCTCGTCGGCGACATGAGCGAAGCCTTCACGTGATGTGTCGACGGTGACTCCGTCTTCCTCGGTCACCTCGTGCGTTGTCGCGTCGAAGGAGAAGCCCAGTACGCATAGCAGCTGGATGTCACCTGCGTGGATTGCTTCCTGCACTGCGTCGCGTGCGAACCGCTGGCTGACGGTGCCGTACTGCGGCCCAATAGCGATCCCGACCCGGATGCCCTCCGTCCCGGAGTCTCCGGAGCCGCGCTGGACCCCCACGGCTTGGATGAATTGCCCGGCGTAAGGCTCGACGGATTCGAACTCGATCCGCTCCTTCTTGCGTCCGTTCTGTACACCGGCCTTGGCGAGGTTCTCGAGGATCGACTGCTCGAAGTTCGGTGCGTCAGGCTGCTCTGCACCGTGCTGTTCGCTCATGGACTCATGGACTGTTTCGTCTGGGCCCCCCGCGAACGCGAGCGATCGGTGCGGGCTCAGGCTCTCGACCGTGAACGGTCCGCTGACCCGGACAACGCCCCTGTCTTCGTACGGCCTGTCGTAGAGCATCTCGGAGTCCGCATGCCGCTTGATCGCCGCGTCGATCTGGGCGCGCGTCATGTCTTCGACAATGTCAGGGTTGTTCGCGATCGACCTCAGCGTGACGTGCTGCACTCGTTCAAAGACGAAGCCGTGCCGAATGTCGTTGGTTACTGGCCCACTTGGCCGTAACCCGGTGAGCTCGGTCTCCTTGGCCTTTCCCTTTTCGCTGTCGGCGAGGAGGTAGAACGGGTACTTCGCTCCCATGAGCCGCTGGCGGGCCAGCGCCAGGGCGACGCGCGACGTGTCAACCGTGATCCAGCGTCTCCCCCACTGCTCTGCAACGTAGGCCGTTGTCCCTGACCCGCACGTCGGGTCCAGGACTAGATCTCCGGGGTCGGTGCACATGAGCACACATCGCTGAATGACCTTGGACCCCGTTTGGACGACGTACACCTTCTCATCCGTAAAGGATCCGGTGCCCGTGTCGGTCCACACGTTGCTCGGAGCCATGGCCGGGAAATCGTCAAGGAATCGAATGTACTGGAGGGTGCCGCCCGATGTGGGCCAAAGACGACCCGCGACTCCAAGCTTGGTGAGTCCAGTCAGGTCCGTCTTGAATACGCCTTTTCCAGGCGTGTAGACCCTCCCCTCAAACTCAAAACGTCGAACATCTCCCCCCTGAGGAGGCCGTTGACTGATGAGGTTGTCGGGTCGAAACCGCCGAGCGCCCGTTGGCAAGTCCACAAGTCCGACTGCCTCCTGCCGGCTCAATGTTCGATACGAGCCATCGGCAAGTCGGATCCGACTGTAAAGGGCGGCACCGGCGTCATTCTTCGTCTTGGATTCCCACAACGGCCGGTACTTCAGCAATTCGTAGGACTTGGCGTACCAAAGAACGAAGTTGGATGAGGCCGCCAAGTACTTGGATCCCAAGCCGGCCGTGGACTTGTATGTGATCTGGCTGACGACGTTCTCCGAGCCGAATACCTCGTCCATCAGAGACCTGACGAGGTGGACATTCTCGTCCCCGATCTGGACGAAACAGCTCCCGCTCTCGGTCAGGAGTTCGCGAGCGACAAGGAGTCGGTCACGCAGGTACGAGAGGTATGAGTGGATGCCGAGCTCCCACGTGTCGCGGAAGGCCTTGATTTGCTCCGCCTCGCGTGCTGCGTCCTCGACCTTGCCGTCCTTAACGTCTCGCTTACGCGCGGATGCTTGCCAATTCGATCCGAATTTAATCCCGTAGGGCGGGTCGATGTAGATCATCTGCACCTTGCCGCGCAGGTCCTCACGCTCTGCGAGCGAGCCCATGACCTGGAGCGAGTCGCCGAGGATCATCCGGTTCGACCAGTTGGCGTCGTGGTGGTAGAAGTCGACGAGGTCGAGGTCCTCGAGCCCGTCGAAGCTGTCAAAGAGAGTGAGCTCAGGCTCGCCCTCGCCGGTCTTGGCGGTTTCGCGGAGGTTCTCGATGAGGACGCGGGGATCGATCTTCTCCTGGATATAGATGGGAGGCGCATCCGTGACAAGCCTGGACGCGGCGTCGATGGCGTCGACCGACTCGTCCCCGTACTTGCCCTTCCACAGGAGCTGTGGGTCCAGTGATACATCTCGCTCGAGGATGACTTGTTTCGCCTGCTCGACCTCGGGGGTAACGAACTCCTGTGCGTCCGCCGTCGGTAGGTTGGTTCGCTTGTCGGGGTGAGTTATGGAGGCGACAGGAGTGGGCCCGAACGGCTTGCGGGGGCGGGGCGGCATACGGTTCATCACCTCGTGAAGTCAAGCAGGTCAGGGTCGCCGATGATCGGGCCATCGGCGTACAGGCTGTTGAGCGCATCCTCGAGGTCCGGTTTCATGGTCGTTGGGTTGGTGATCTCGATGTAGCCCCAGCGGCCGAAGCCGCCATGGTTGTTGACGGCCGGCACCCACGAATTGCGCGCGGTGTCGGCTTTCGTCTTGACCGACCCGGGGGAGTGGGCCGACTTCTGGCCGCCGGACACCTCGACGATGAGCGTGCGCTGGATCTCCTCGCCGTCGCGGGGCCGGAGCCGGATGAGGAAGTCAGGCACGTACTCGTGGCTGCGGCCCTCGTGGAGGTACGGGATTGCGAAGCCGAGGTGATCGTTCTTCACGTAGGAGTGAACGTGGGGGGAGTGCTCGCAGTACTCCATAGCCAGTTGCTCCCAAGTGTTGCCGCCCACTCCGTCGAGGACGACATGACTGACCTCAGATCGATCCCTGGCCGTCGGCAGGGCAATCTTGCGCGTCGGGAACGAGACCTTGCCGGTGGATCCGATCGTTTCGTAGCGGCGCAAGATTGGCCGTAGGCGTGGGCGCCTGTCGTCCACCTGGCTGGTCAGGGCTCCGTACAAAGCATCGGCAGCAGCGGCCTCCCAGAGCGCGTATTTCGCGAGGTAGCCGAGGCTGAAGCCTTCCTCGACCGTGACCGCGCGTTCGATCCATTCAACGCACAAGCGGGCAACTGCGGGGAACAGCCAAGGCCTGGGTTCTTCCCTCACGTCGCCGGTCTCGGTTTCGATGACGTGGCCATGCGCGAAGTGATAATTGACGAGGCGCCGAGCGAGCCGGAACGCGACGGCTCTCGTGCGCAAAGTCTGCGGGTCGTCCTCGATCAGTTCGGTTGTTCCGACTGCGGGGGCGATCTCGGTCCAGGTTGGGACGGACCTTCCCTTGCCGATGACGAAGGGCTCCAAGTCATCCGGTAGCCACAGCTGCTCATCGGGGACCTCGAAGCGGTAGCCCTCCAGATGCGGGAACTCGATCCTGAGGCCCTCTCGTCCCTTCACCGACTCGACGACGGTGACGGGCTGCGGAGGCTTGGGGTCAGGGATCGTTTTGTCGGCCGGGATGAAGGCGAAGGGGACGCCGTAGACGTTCGCATAGTCGGCTTCGAACTTCCCGTCATCGTTGACGGTGTAGTCCCGGCGGCGCAGCCCTCGGCCAATCACCTGTTCACAGAGGAGCTGGGAACGGAAGGCGCGGATTCCCAGGATGTGGGTGACCGTGTTGGCGTCCCATCCCTCGGTGAGCATCGCCACAGAAACGACGCATCGCACCTCTGAGCCGAGCTGCCCTTTCTTGCCGACGGTGTTCATGACCTCGCGCAGGAGGTCCTCGTCAGTTAGGGAGTCGACGTCCGCACCGGGGTTGCGGCGACGGTACTCACTCTTAAAGTGCGCAACCTCATCTGCGGCCGCTTTCTTGAACTCGTCCTTCATCCCCTCACCGGATTCGAGCTGGGCAGAGTCGACGAGGATCGTCCGGGGGCGGTCCAGAGACGCATCTCCGACGATGTTCGAGAACAGTGGTAGACGTCCGTCGCGGAGTCTGGTGTTCCCGGCGTCGTCGGCATACTCCTCACCTGCGATCCAGTCATAGACGAGCTTGGAGACCGCAGTGTTGGGGCAGACAACAATGAAGACTGGGGGCGGCTCGCCCTTGGGGGCCATGGCCCGCTCCCAGTGCGTGAACGCCTTCTCATAGGAGCGGTAGAGGCTGTCAAGCGCCGCCTCGAGCTCGGCAGGTAGGAGTGGAAGTTCGCCGGGGGTGCTGTCCCGCCGGGACCGCTTCGGCAGCTTCTTGTCGATGAGCGGCCAGAGGTTACGGAACGTTACGACCTCGATGTCTGCGTTGTCGTCAACCGGGATGCGCGGCACCTTGACGATGCCGGACTCGATCGCGTCCATGAGCGAGAAGTCACTCACCGTCCACGGGAAGATGAACCCGTCCTTGTAACCCGAGCCCGCGAGATAGAAGGGTGTGGCGGAGAGGTCGTAGACGGTCTTGATTCCGACCTTCTTCGCCACCGCCTGCAAGCCCTTGAACCAAACCCTGGCATCGACGTTGCGCACCTGGTCGTCCCTGTCGCCCTTTTCGACACCCTCGGCTTCCGCCTCGACGGTCAGTGGCTTGTCCATGTAGCAGTGGTGGGCCTCGTCGTTCAGGACGACGATCTCGCCCTGACGTCGCCCGGTCCCCACGCCCCATCCGCGGAGAACCCGAGACACCATGTCTGCGTCCGTCTCCTTGAACGGGTCTGCGCTCTTGCCTGCCAGCAGGATCTGGCGGGTCGTTCGGGCGACGCCCTTGATCTCCTTGCGGTCTCGGAGCAGGAAGGCGTGGTAGTTCGTGACGAGGATCTGTGCCTTGCCGAGCAGGCCACGAAGGTCGTCCGGGACGATGCCGCGCTGGTCGTAGTAGTTCTCCGGGTCGCTGGGCTGAAGAACCCGAAGGCGGTCCCGGATCGTGATGCCGGGCGTGACGATGAGGAATCGCTTCGCATACCGTTTGTCCCCAGGTGAAGCCACCTTGTTGAGGGTCTGCCAAGCGATGAGCATGGTCATGACGACAGTCTTGCCAGAGCCTGTCGCCATCTTGAGCGCGACGCGGGGCAGCGCCTCGTTGTGTCCGGTGTTCTGCTCGTCCAGGTCAGGTCGGTAATCCTTGAAACCATGCCGGCCGCTGACCTCTGCGAGGAAGATTGCTGTCTCCGCGGCCTCTCGCTGGGCGAAGAGGATCCGGTTCTCCCGGAACGGATCGGCCCAATGCCGGAGGAGTTTTCGGCTTGTTGGGGTCGAGCCCTTGTAGTCGCTGGCGCGCCAGATGTCGAGGTCGTGCCGCAGGCCGTTGATGAGAGTGTTTCGCTGGACGGTCTCCTCGACGAGGGAGAGCTCAAGTTGCTCGCCATCCACTTGCCCCGGCGCCTTGGAATGGGAGGCACGCCCCCGGCCCTTGCGCACTGGAGCAACGGGAATGAAGGACTCGCTGGGGCGACGCCCATCGAGCACTTGGCCAGTGGGGCCCTTGGGCCCGATCTCGAAGTACCGGCTCGGAGGGTCGTAGGGCCCGTTCAGGACCGGGTCGTTGAGCGATGCCGGGGTGGACGTTTCGCTCGTCGCCACAACCGATCCTTCCCCTTCGCTGGGCCTCGTGCAGGAGACTAGCGTTCGGGGCCGCGGCCCAGTTCTCGCCCCCAAGGTTGACACGTATGCGTCAAGGGCAGGTTAGCGACCCAACTCCCATACGGGCTCGAAACGGGCGAATCTACCGGATCCTGTCGGTGCTTCTTACCGGGCCCTAAC